>ERZ1066118.19-NODE-19-length-236633-cov-14.485459_pt1 | contig 236633 bp, 193 predicted proteins | sample MGYA00382765_ERZ1066118 | MGnify/ENA primary metagenome ERZ1066118 (study PRJEB33369, sample SAMEA5778348) | biofilm metagenome | biome: Industrial cooling water; feature: Water cooling tower basin; material: Biofilm | place: United Arab Emirates | collected... | reverse complement strand
CCTCGCACGCACACGTGGGCGTTAGCTTGTCCAATCTGAATTGATAACCTCTATTGTTGATTTCATCTTTCACCAACATTTCAAAATTCCACAACTTAACAATCCCGGCGAAGTAACGCATTTCGGGCGGTTGGTCGGCTTTCCGGTGGGGTTTTTGTAGTTTTGCGGCGACTTCCATGACTCGTTTTTCCCCCGAAACCCTCCTCCAGTTCGTCCAACGCGTGTTTGAAGCGATGGGCTGCCCGCCCGCCGACGCCGCCCTGGCCGCCGACGTGCTCGTCAGCGCCGACCTGCGCGGCGTCGATTCGCACGGCGTGGCCCGCCTGCCTGGTTACGTGCGCCTTCAGGAATTTGGCCGCCTCAACCCCACGCCCCACGTGCGGATTCTGCACGAAACCCCGTCCACCGCCGTTCTTGACGGCGACGCGGGGCTGGGCCTCGTCGTGGCCCCGAAGGCGATGGAAATTGCCCTCGAAAAAGCCCAAACCGCGGGCACGGGCTGGGTGGCCGTACAAAACTCCAACCACTTCGGCATCTGCGGCTACCACGCGCTCAAGGCCGTTGAACAAGACTGCATCGGCTGGGTGATGACCCACGCCGGGCCGCTGGTGACACCCACGTTTTCCAAAGAACGCCTGCTGGGCACCAACCCGATTTGCGTGGCGATTCCGGCGGGCGAAGAGCCACCCTTCCTAGCCGATTTTGCCAGCACCACCGCCGCGTACGGCAAACTGGAAAATTTGCAACGAAAAAACAGGCCTGCCCCCACCGGCTGGGTGCAAGACCGCGACGGCAACCCCACCACCGACGCCAACGCCGTGCGCCACGGCGGCGCGCTGCTGCCCCTGGGCGGCGACCGCGAACACGGCAGCCACAAAGGTTACGGCCTGGGGGCCGTCGTGGACATTCTGTCGGGGGTGCTGTCGGGGGCCAATTACGGGCCGTGGGTGCCGCCCTTCGCCACGGCGGGCTTCATGCAGGCGGGCGAAAGCGTGGGCCGGGGCACGGGGCACTTCGTGGGGGCCATGCGGGTGGACGCCTTCCGGCCCGCCGCCGAGTTTAAAAGCCACATGGACCACTGGATTCGCCGCTTCCGCGCCGCTGAGGCCGTGGACGGTCAGCGCGTGCTCGTGCCCGGCGACCCCGAACGCGAAACCGAAGCCCGGCTCCGCGCCGAAGGCATCCCGCTCCTCGACCCGGTGGTGGCAAGCCTGCGGGAGGTGAGCGCGAAATTCAATTTAGAATTAGGAATTAGGAATTAGGAATTCCAACGCCTTCGTGGTCGCTTGTGTGATGCCTAAGGGCTTACGACTTACGACTTACGACTTACGACTGCCTTCCATGTTTGAACGAAAAAACATCTGGAAAACCCTCGTCATCGCCTTCTCGCTGCTGGCGGCGTCGTTTTCTTTTTACGTCTGGCAGATGTTCCGGACGCCCAACCTGAACACGAACAGTGAACAGGATTTTTACCTGCTCATTCCCACCGGGGCTACGTACCAGCAGGTACTCGATTCGCTCAACCAGCACAAGATCATCAACGACCAGACCACGTTCCGGTTTCTGGCCAAAGCCATGAAGTACCCCGAACTCGTCAAGGCCGGGCGTTACCGAATTCGCCCCGACATGGGCAACTACGAGACCGTCAAACTGCTCCGATCCGGCAACCAGACGCCCGTGCGGCTGACCTTCAACAACATCCGGCTCAAGAGTGACCTCGTGCACAAAGTCGGGACAAAGTTTGAATTTGACTCGCTGCAATTCGCCCGGATGCTCGACAGCGATTCGGTGACGCGGTTCTACGGCTTCACGCCCCAGACCATCCTGGCGATGTTCATCCCGAACACCTACGAAGTGTTCTGGACCACGCCCGCCGAGAAACTCATGGGCCGGATGAAATCGGAGTACGACAAATTCTGGACGGCGGAGCGGAAACAAAAAGCCAAATCCCTGAACCTGACGCCCATCGAAGTGTCCATCCTGGCCTCCATCGTCGAAGCCGAAACCAAGAGCCAGCCCGAAAAACCCCGCGTAGCGGGCGTGTACCTCAACCGCCTGCGGCAGAACATGCCCCTGCAAGCCGACCCGACGGTGATTTACGCCATCGGCGATTTCGGCATCCGGCGGTTGTTGCGGAGCCAGATGTTTTTCGATTCGCCCTACAACACCTACGTCCACACCGGCCTGCCACCCGGCCCCATCAACCTGCCCGACCCGCGTTCGCTCGACGCCGTGCTCAATGCCGAGTCGCACCAGTACCTGTATTTCTGCGCCAGTCCCGACCTCAACGGCACCCACATTTTTGCCACCAACCTCACCGACCACCTCACCAACGCCCGCCTCTACCAGGCCGCGCTGGATCGGTTGGGAATCAAAAAGTAGTTTGAAGTTTGAAGTTTGTAGTTCAGCAACAACTACAAACTTCAAACTTCAAACTTCAAACTCGCCCGATGTTCACCCACGAAACCACCTACCGCGTCCGCTACGCCGATACCGACCAGATGGGCTACGTGTACTACGGCAACTACGGGCGGCTGTACGAAATCGGGCGGGTGGAGGCCCTGCGCAGCCTGGGGGTTCATTACCGCGACCTGGAGGCGTCGGGGGTCTGGATGCCCGTGTACGATTTGCACTGCCGGTACCTCCAGGCCGCGCGGTACGATGATTTACTGACCATCCGCACGAGCATCGCCAAACTACCCACGGCCCGCATCGAGTTTGAGTACGAGGTGCGCAACGAAGCCGACACGCTGCTCAACACGGGCCAGACCACGCTCGTGTTCGTGCGAGCCGCCAACCAGCGCCCCATGCCCGCGCCGACGGAATTGATTCAGAAACTTGCCCCGTTTTTTCAGTCGTGAAACCCGTCAGCCAGTGGCCCGTCATTCGCACCGTGATTCGCTGGCTGGAGGCCTGGTGCCTCGACGAGCGCGGCGTGACCGTCTGGCAGGTGCTGAAAATTTTGTGGAGCAAGCTGATGAAGTTCGACATCGACCAGCGGGCGGCGTCGGTGGCGTACAACTTCACGCTGGCCATTTTCCCGGCCATCATCTTTCTGTTCACGCTGATTCCCTTCATCCCGATTCGCAACTTCGACGTGCAGATCATGAATTTTCTGGAGGGAGTCATTCCGCAGGGAATTTTCAAGGAAGCCGAAGCCACGATTTTCGACATCGTCAGTCGCCGCAACAGCAACGTGCTCTCCATCGGCTTTCTGCTGGCCGTATACGCCGCCACCAGCGGCATGATGGCCCTCATGCGGGCCTTCAACATGACCGACCACGTGGTGGAGCAGCGGGGCTTTCTCAGAGCAAGGCTCGTGGCTTTTCTGCTGACGGCCGTGCTCGTGTTCATCCTGTTTTTCGCCATCGCCGTCCTCATCGTCGGGCGGCTGCTCGTGGATACGTTCCTGACCTTTTCACCCGACATCACCACCTACACCATTCAATGGCTGGGTTATCTGGTCGTGTTCCTGGTGTTTTTCGTAGCCGTGTCCTTGATCTACCAGTGGGGGCCGTCGCTGCCGCAGCGGTGGCGGTTCGTCAACGTGGGTTCGGTCATCGCCTCGGCGCTGCTGATTCTGGTCACCAACGGCTTTTCGTTTTACCTGGCCAATTTCGCTTCCTACAACCGCCTCTACGGGGCCGTCGGCACGCTCATCGCCTTGATGGTGTGGCTCTACCTGGTGTCGCTGATCCTGATTTTGGGCTTCGAAATCAACGCCAGCCTCGACGCGGCGGCGCGGGGGAAGGGGGGAGGAGAAGGTCTGAATCAGGATGGCCAGGATTTTAGGATAAACAGGATGTAGAAAACAGTATTTTCAAACACATCCTGTTTATCCTAAAATCCTGGCCATCCTGATTCAGACAACCCACAAAAAAACTACCGCACCCCAACGGAGCGCGGCAGTTCAGTAACCCTAACCCATAAAAAAATCAATGTCGGAAAAATCTGCTCAAAAAGTCGTTTGAGCCGGGCGGTCGGTGCCGCTCTCAATCATTGACTTTCTGACACATTAACGAAAAACGTGCCAGTCCGGTTGGCTTGAAAACTAAATTTAACGTTTGTTAACAGTGGCCGGAAAAGTTTGTAGTTCGTGGTTTGAAGTTTGTAGTTGCTGATGCTGGAACCACAAACTTCAAACCACGAACTACAAACTTTACTTCTTGTCGAACGTCTTCGCAACCGTCTGGCCGTCAACGGTCACGGTGTACTCCCGGTTGCAGGTGCCGTCGCCGAAATTCACTTCCCGCATGGATTTGCCCGTGGGTGTTACGTTGACGATGCCCGCCACCGGCACCCGGTTGGGCCGACCGCAGGCGTTTTTAATCAAAATCGGCGTACCGATGACGGCCGTAAAGCCCCGGCCGTCCGACCCGATGCCGCTGCTGCTGCCGGTGATGGTGATTTCGTCGTCGTTCGGAGCCAGGGTTCCCTTGCGGTCGTAGGTGCGGGTGCGGTTACTGGTGAACGTGATGGTGCGCCCGTCCTTCGCGATTTGCAGGTTTTTGGTGGCCGTGCGCACGCGGTTGCCCGCCAGGCCCTCCATCGTCACCTCGGTGGTGCCGTTGAGCGTACGGTCGTTGACGGCGTAGTTTTCAAACGCAATCGTGCGGGTAAACTCCCGGCCCGTGCCGGGCACGAACTCAATCGTCAGTTTGCCCTTGCGGGTAGTGCCGTCGGCGCAGGTTTGCCCGGCCCCGAAGTCCACCGTCGTGCGCAGACCGCCGCCGGGCAAGTTGGTCACGGTGGCCGTAGCCCCGCAGAAATCGGGCACCCGGCGGGCATTGGTCAGGCCGTTGTCGTCGGCTGGAGCGACTTGGAAAAAATCCCCCGGCGCGTCGTCGAACAGCGCGGCGATGTCGTCTTCGGCGGCGGTCGCTTCGTTGGCGTCTTCCACGGCCACCAGGTCGGTGGCCGAAGGTTCGGTGCTGGCCTTCTGGCAGGAAAGCAAGGCTACGGACACGGCCAACGCGCTCAGCGCGGGCAGAAGCAATTTTTTCATCGGAAAACAGGTTTTTGGGGTGAAACTTCGGCGCTTAGAAATGCGTAGGTTCGGGGCGGTTTAACGCCCCTCCGAAAATTTTCCGGTGACCACTCCGCTCGTTTCCGTCATCTGCCTCTGCCACAACCAGGGCCGCTTCGTCCGGCAGGCCCTCGATTCGGTCGTGGCCCAGACGTACCCGGCCTGGGAACTGCTCGTGGTGGACGACGCCAGCACCGACGACAGCCCGGCCCAAATCCGGGCCTTCGCGGCGGAGTACCCGGCGACAAAAGCGATTTTTTTACTGGAAAACCGGGGCAACTGTCGGGCCTTCAACCTGGCCCTGCGCGAATCCCGGGGCGAGTACATCCTCGACCTGGCCGCCGACGACCGCCTGCGGCCCGACCGCCTCGCCCGGCAACTCGAAGGTTTCCAACAGGTGGCCGACGACGTGGGCGTGCTGTTTCACAACGCGGCGTTCATCGCCGAATCCGGGCAGCGAACCGGCACGTTTTTCCCGGTGGACGCATCGCAGAAGCCGACGGTCGTCGTGCCCGAAGGCGACCTGTTCGCCGCCCTGCTCCGCCACCGCCCCGTCTGCGCTCCGACGATGCTCGTGCGCCGGGCCGTTTTTGATGAACTCGGTGGTTACGACGAAACCCTGGCCTACGAGGATTTCGACTTCTGGGTGCGCTCGGCCCGGCGCTGGCAGTACGTTTTTCAACATGAAATCCTGACCGAAAAACGGGTGCTGCGCGGCTCGCTGGGAAGCCGGTTTTACGAAAAAGAAAACCCGCTGCTTCCCTCGGCGTTGGTGGTGTGCCGAAAAGCGAAAACCCTCAGCCGCACCGACGACGAACGGGACGCGCTCCGCTTCCGGGTGCGGTATTTTCTGCGGCAAAGCTGGTACACGCACCACTTCGCGCTGGCGGAAGGATTTTTTGAGTTGCTCGAAAAACCCGACGTGCTTTCCCGGCTGGTGCGCGCCGCCTGCCGGGCGCGGGTGCCGGTGCATGGGCTTTATCGGTTTTATTTGTGGCTGAAAGGTGTCTGAACCGCGATTGGCCGGGATTTTAGGATTTTCAGGATGGAATAAAAAATCAGATTCATCCTTGAAAATCAGGTGTCAGCCATCATGAGAATCCTGGAATCCCGGCCAATCGCGGTTCAGACAAAAGCAAAACTCCATGGCCGACTTCCTCAAACTCTACCCCCAAAACCCCGACCCTCGGCGCATCCGGCAGGTGGCCGAAGTGCTGCGCGGGGGCGGGCTGGTGATTTACCCCACCGACACGGTGTACGGCCTGGGCTGCGACATCCACAACGCCCGGGCCGTCGAACGCGTGGCGCGCATCAAGGGCATCAAGCCCCAGAAGGCCGATTTTTCGTTCATCTGCTACGATTTAAGCCACATTTCCGACTACGCGAAGGTGTCCAATTCGGCCTTCAAGCTGATGAAAAAGGCCCTGCCGGGGCCGTTCACGTTCGTGCTCGAAGCCAGCGGGCGGGTGCCGAAACTCCTGAACACGTCGAAGAAAACCGTCGGCATCCGCGTGCCCGCCAACGACATCCCGCGCCTGCTCGTGCAGGAATTGGGCAACCCCATCATCACCACGTCCATCCACGACGACGACGACATCGTGGAGTATTCGACCGACCCGGAACTGATTTTCGAGAAATTCCAGAACCTCGTGGACGTGGTCATCGACGGGGGCTACGGGCAAAACGTGCCCTCGACCATCGTGGACGCCACCACCGACGACTTCGACATCATCCGGCAGGGGCTGGGGGATTTGGACGAATTTCTGTAGGAAAAAGGGCGGCGGTGCGAATCAGTTTTCGGAGTGACTTTCGTCATTCGGCGCGGACGGGAGAACCGCCAATTTTGGGTCGTTAAACACAACCAACCAACGACCGATTATGAAAACCGCAGCCTTCCCGACCGCCCAGCCCACGCTTTCGCTCCCAACCGTTTCCCAGGCTAACTCGAAGTCGGCGAGCGGTACGTTTTTCGCCAATGCGGAGAAAAACGGCATGGCCTGGTCGTTTAGCGCCCTGCTGGCCCAGACGACCGTCATCGCACCGCTCGTGCTCTGGACCATGTCGCTGGCCGGGGGCGGCGACTGGCAATTTGCCGTGGCTCTGATGAGTTCGTTCGCCGTGCTGATTCCCATCCTGTCGGCCCTGTCGGTGCGGGTAGTGCTGCCGGTGTTCGTGACGAGCGTGGTGGTCAACCTCGGCATCATCCTGTTGAACGCTGCGCAAATCTTCCTGAAGTAACAATACCCACGCCTTCATAAAATCGCCGCCCCGAGTGCTCGGGGCGGTTTTTGTATTTTTTGCGGGAAAAATCCGGAAACGCCGGATGGGACGTTGAATTTTTGGCGAAAAAACGTAGTTTCAACCTTCCAACGACCCAGTACCCGTCATGAACAACGCCCGTCTGATTATCACCCGGCAGGAATACGATGAGGCCGTCGCCCAATTGCCCGACGCGCACACGCATCCCGTCCCGGAAGTGACCGTGCGCGTGATGCGCGACGTGACGCGTACGAATTGGCGGTTTTACTTTGAACCCCACGAAGCCCTCCCCGCGCACCCCATCGCCATTTTGTTCGAGAAAGTACCCCCCGGCGAGGACCTCGGCGCCGGCCTCACCGACACCCGCGCCTGCTGGCGGCTGGCCCCGTGGTTTCGGGTGATGTAACGCCTTCCGGCGGTTCAGGCCGGATTTCCGGGCGGTGAGGATTGGTTTCCGACGCTTCAAACGCGCCCCGGTTCGCTTCGGCGGGCCGGGGCGTTGTTTTGTGCCGTCAACCACATCAACTCCCCACATGAAACCCAACGTTACTCCCTTGCTCGTCCTGGCCGCGCTGTCGGTCGGTGTCCTGAGGGCGCAGGACGCGCCCCCCACCTCGAAGCGACTACCGCCGCAAAACCGGCTCGCCGGGCAGCCTGCTGCTGATTCAGAAACCGGGCGAACCCCGCTGGGTGGGTGCCGTGGGCAAAGCGAACCTCGAATACCAGACCGACCTGCGCGCCTGCGACCCGTTCCGCGTGGGGAGCATCACCAAGATGTTCGTCGCCGTGGCGGCGCTCAAACTGCGGGAGGCGGAACAACTGCGGCTCGACGACCGGCTCGGCACCCTGCTGCCCGCTACGGTGGGCAACATCCCCCAGGCCGACCGCATCACGGTGCGCGACCTGCTTTCGCACACGAGCGGCATCGTGGACCCGCCCAACGAAAGCATCCGCTACCAACTGGGCATCGTCAACGACCACCGGGCGCGGTTCAACCTGACCATCGACCAACTGCTCGCCGGGTACGTGTACGGCAAGCCCCTGCACTTCGCGCCGGGCACCGGCTGGAGGTACAGCAACGCCAATTGTTGGCTGTTGGGAAAAATCATCGAGCAGAAAACCGGCAAACGCCTCCAGGACGTGCTCAGCGAGTGGATTTTCCGACCCCTCGGCCTGACCGGCACGTACCTCGACGTGCGCGACGACCGCCAGGTGGTGCGGGGCTACGCCGACTTCTACGGCAACGGCCGGCTGTTTGACGTGAGCTACCTCGACTGGGCCGACAGCGACGGCGAAGCCGACGGGGGCATCATCTCGACGGCGGCGGACCTGGCGGCCTTCACCGGCGGAAAACTGCTTTCGACCGCTTCCCTGGCCGAAATGATGAAATCCGTCCGCCTGCCCCACTGCCCCAACGGCGACTGCGAGTACGGGCTGGGGCTGGAAACCTGGCAGACCGACCTCGGAACAGCCTATGGCCACAACGGCGGCTCGGTGGGTTTTGAAGCCAACCTGCTGTATTTTCCGCACAACCGGGGCGTGTTCGTGATTTTCAAAAACAACGGCAACGGTTCGGACAAAAGCCTGATGAACCGGGTGATGAAATGAAAACGCTCCTTCCTCCTCCTGCATCCGCCCGCCCGGTGGCAATCGGGCGAACGAGCGCCCTGCTCTACGTCGGTCTGGTCGGGGTCACCCTCCTCACGCATTTCGTGGGCGAACACCTGGCGGGTCGGGGTGTACCCAACCTCCGACGGTTCGGCTGGGACGGCGTCGCGCTGGTGGCCCTGGGCGGGCTGGGCGCGGCGTTGGCCCCCCGTGTGGGCTTCCCCGACCTGCTCGGCGGGCCAGTGAGCGCCTGGCAACGCTTCGGGCGACCGCTGCTCGTGGGGCTGGGTTTTGCCGTGGCCGACGTGGCGGTGTTCCGGCTCATCATTCACCCCCAGCCGCTCACGGGCCTGACGCCGTTCATGCAGCCGTTCCCGTACTCGCTGCTGCTCTACGGGTCGGGGGCGCTGTACACCGACTGCCTGTACCGGCTCTTGCCGATTCCGGTCGGGATGGCGCTGATTGGGGGAGTTTTCCTCAAAAATCCCCGGCACGAGGGGTTGTTCTGGGTGCTGGCCCTGCTCACCTCGCTGGTGGAGCCGTTGGAGCAACTCATCACCGACTCGCCCACGCTCATGGCCTACAGCTTCGGCACGGGCTACGCCATGAACCTCGCGCAGGCCGTGTTTTTCCGCCGGTTTGGCTTCCTGGCCGGGCTGCTGGTGCGGCTGGGGCATTACGCCCTCTGGCACGTGGGGTTCGGGGTGTTCGTCGAGGCCCGGACTGGTTTTGGGTTGCTGGAATAGGACGTTTTTGATCGGTTTTTCGACACAAATTTTAGCTTCGGGTCGAACGCGTTCAGCCGCCAGTCCGAAGCAAACCAAACGCGACAGTTTCTCATGACAACCCGACGTTGCATAACCGGAATTTTAGCCGGAACGCTGGCCGGCACTTCGGCCTTTGCGCAGCCCATCGCCCCCGAGGCACGGCAACGGGTCATTGACCAAACCCTCACGCTGATCGAACAGCGGTACGTGTTCCCGGATGTGGCCGAAAAAATGGCCCAATCGGTGCGCGGCAAAGCAGATTTTTACGAAAAAATCACCGAAGCCCGGCAACTGGCTACCCAACTGACCGCCGACTTACAGGCGATTAGCCGCGACAAACACCTGCACGTGGATTACTCGGAGCACCCGCAGCCCCTGGGTACACGCGGCGGTGGTCAGCCAGCGGGCGGCAGTATGTCGCGCAGCCTGGCCCGCGACAACTACGGCGTGACCCGCGTGGAGGTACTGCCCGGTAACATTGGTTACGTGGCGTTCCGGTTTCTGGCCTCGGCCCGCTGGGCGGGCGATGCGTACGCCGCCCTGATGAACTACCTCGCCCACACCGACGCCCTCATCCTCGATCTGCGCGCCTGCCGGGGCAGCATGCCCGACGCCATCCCGCTGCTGGCGAGTTATTTTTTCGACGATGCCGTACACCTGGTAAGTTTCTACGACCGGCCCTCCAACACCACCACCCAAGCCTGGACTTACGCCTACGTGCCGGGGAAGCGGTACCTGGAAAAACCCGTTTTCGTGCTGACAAGCTCCGCCACGTTTTCGGGGGGCGAAGAACTGGCCTACGACCTCCAGACCCTCAAACGGGCCACGCTCGTGGGCGAAGTGACGGGCGGCGGAGCCAATCCGGGTCGGCCCGTGCGGGTGGACGAGCACTTCTCGGTTTGGATTCCGATTGGCCGGGCGATCAGCCCGGTGACCCACACCAACTGGGAGGGCGTCGGCGTGCAGCCCGACCGGGTTACTGCGGCAGCCCTCGCGCTGCACCAGGCTCGTCGGATGGCCCTGGATTCTCTGATTCAGAAAAATACCGCTGACCCGGACTGGCAGCAGCGCCTGCACGACGAACGGCGCCGCCTCGAACAACTCCCGCTCCGGTTCGTCAAACGGGCGTTTGTCCTGAAAGGCTTCCCCGATGCCCGGCAGGTGGTGGTTACCGGCAGTTTCAACTTCTGGCATCGTCAGGCGAATTCGCTCACCCGTTCGTCCGACGGCTGGCGGGCGGAGGTGGAACTGGAGCCGGGTGAGCACGCCTACAACTTCATCGTGGACGGGCAGTGGATAACCGATCCGGCCAATCCCCGCACCCGGCAGGAGGGCAATCAGGTAAATTCGGTGGTCTTCGTGGGCGAAAACCAATGAACCCCGAGTCGGCTCTACCGCTTCATTTGTTTACTTTCATCCGATGAATCGCCTGAACGATAAAACTTTGCGGCTGGTGGGACCGCTGGTGCTCTGGTTGGTCGGCACCGTGTTTTTCAACCTGCCGACCCTCGTGGAGGCCCCCGTCAGCCGCTGGCGGTTCATCACGTTTGGGATCTTCTCGTTTTACCTGTCGTGGTTTACCATTCGGGCATTGGTCATTCAAGCCCGGCACCGGTACGGGGGGCTGGAGCGCACCCGTCAGCGCATCGTCTGGCTGGCCCTGACGAGCCTGCCCGCCACCGGGCTGCTGGTGCTGGCGCGGCTGTTGCTGATTCAGGTGTACGTCTTTGAAAATGAACCCGATGCCGATTTGGGCGACCCGTTGTTCATGTTCGGCATCGGGCTGTTTTACGCCACCATCATTGGGGCCATTTACGAATCCCGGTACTTTTTCCGGCAGTGGCTGGCCGAAAAACGGGCTTCCGAAGAACTGCGGCGTACCCAGCTCGAAACCCAGTTGAACCTGCTCCGCACCCAGGTGCAGCCGCATTTTCTGTTCAACAGCCTCAACACGCTCCAGGCCCTGGTCAACGGGAACGAAAACCGCCGGGCCGTGCAGTTCATCGGCGATCTGGCCCAGGTGTACCGCTACCTGATGCAGAGCAACGACCAGCCGCTGATTTCGCTCGAAGACGAACTGGCCTTCACCCACGCCTACCTCAATTTGCTCAAAACCCGCTTCGACGAGGGCCTGCGCGTGGAGGTGGCCGTCAGCCCGGCCTACCGGGCCTACCGCCTGCCGCCGCTGACGCTGCAATTGCTGGTCGAAAACGCGGTCAAGCACAACGTGGTGTCGGGCAGCCGCCCGCTGACGGTCTCGATTCGCAGCAACGGGGAGCCAGTTTTGGAAGTACGAAACAACTTGCAGCGAAAACCCCGCGCCGACGTGGCCTCGGACCGGAAGGGATTGCTGACCATCACCCAGAAATACCGGCTGCTGGGCCACGACGCGGTGTCGATTCAGGAAACCCCGGAGGCGTTCACCGTACACGTTCCCCTGCTCGAACCATGAACATCCTGATCATCGAAGACGAAGCCCTGGCCGCCCGGCAGTTGCAGGGCATGATCCGGGCCTACGCTCCGGCAGCGAACCTGCTGGGAACGCTCGACAGCGTGGAAGGCGCGGTGGCGTGGTTCACCCACCACCCGACGCCGGACCTGCTGTTCGCCGACATCGAACTCGTGGACGGGCAGAGTTTCGAGGTGTTCGAGCGGGTCCAGGTGCGCTGCCCGGTGATTTTCACGACGGCCTACGACGAATTTGCCCTGCGGGCGTTCCGGGTCAACAGCGTGGACTACCTGCTCAAACCCATCGACGAAGCGGCGCTCCGGCGGGCGCTGGACAAATTCGGCGACCTGCGGCGGCTGTACGGCCAGCCCGCCCCGCCCGTGGATTGGCGCGAACTGGTCGCGGCCCTGCGCGCGCCCGGCCCGGCGGCGCAGCCGGAGTACGCCGAGCGGTTCCTGCTCCGGCAAGGCTCCCGGCTCATGCCCGTCGAGGTGGACGAGATTGCGTATTTTTTCTCGGAAGAGCGGATGAGTTTCGTCAAAACCTGGGATGGCCGCTCGTTGGTGGTGGACTACACCCTCGACGAACTCGCGCAGCGACTGAACCCCAGGCAGTTTTTCCGCGCCAACCGACAGTTCATCCTCCACGCCAAAGCCGTGGACCGCGTTCACCTGCACTTCAACGGGCGGCTGAAGTTGGAGTTGAAACCGGCGGTTTCGGAGGAAGTGTTCATCAGCCGCGAACGGGCGGGAGAGTTTCGGGCGTGGATGGGGGAATAGCTGGAAAGCGCTTCATCCAGAGCGAGGGAATTAATTCCCTCGCTCTGGATGAACAGGAGCGCCTTTTTTTAAGTACGCCAGCAAATCGGCCATTTCAACCACGCTGATGCTTTTTTCCAGCCCGTCGGGCATGGCCGACGTTTTCGAGGCTTCCAGGCTCTTCACGTCGGCGCGGGCAATGACCCGCTCCTGCCCGCCGAGTTGGCGGAGGGTGAGCGTCGTGCCGGTTTTGGCGGCGATGATGCCCTCAGCGGTCTGGCCGTTGGTCAGCGTCAGGTGCCAGTACTCGTACTTGTCGGCGATGGAGTGGTTGGGGACGATGATTTCCTGCAAAATGGCCCCCGCGTCGCGGTTGCGGATGGAAGCCAAATCCGGCCCGAAGGCCACGCCCTGCCCGTTGAGCCGGTGGCAACTCGCGCAGACGCGGGCGAAAATCTGCTCTCCGTTCGCCGCGTCGCCCTTGCGCTGGAGCGCCGGGCGATAGCTGCTCAGCACGCTTTCCCGCGTCAGGCCGTCGGCGGCCAGTACCTTCCGGGCGTGGTTGCGCACGCTCTCGTCGTCGTTGTTCATCAGCCGCACCGTGCGCCGCCAGCCGATGCTTTCGGGACTCACGGTTTTCGCCGCTACGGCGTCGAGCAGTTGGTGCGCCCGCTGGGGCGAGCGGAGCAGCACGTCCACCGCCCGGTCCTGGATTTCTTTCGGCAAAACATTCCAATTTTTCAAGACGAACGACCCCGACCCGGCGCAGGCGTCGAGCGAGGTGAGCGCGGCCTGCCGCACGGGCAGGGGCTGCGGCGAAGCAAGCAAGCGCTCGAAGGTGGGCTGGTGGGCGGCGGGGTTGCGCAGGGCCAGCAGCCGCACGGCGTCGGCACGGTGGTCGGCTTCGGCAGTAGGGTCGGCGGCGACGCGGCTGGCCCGGTCGAGCGCCTGGGCCACGGCGGGCGAGGCGGGCAGGCCGGTGGTACCGAGCAGGTCGAGGGCGGCGCGGCGGAGGTCAGCGGGACCGCTTTCGGTCAAGCGGAGCAGGGCCAGTTTTGGCCCTTCGGCCAGCGGTAGGGACGGCGGGCGGTGCTCCCAGAGCCGCTGCAAACCCGACAGCGCGGCGGCCCGCCACCAGGCTCCGGTGGTGTCGCTGGCCGTCGTCAGGCTGAGCAGTTTCGCCAGTTGGGCGGGCTGGTCAGCGTTGGCGACGGTGGCGGCGAGGTAGGCGAAAAACGTGGCTTTCGCTTCGGAAGGTTGCCCGCCGAAACGCTGAGTGGCCAGATGGAACAAGTCCATCTCCCGGCCCGCCGAACCCGAAATGGCCGCGAGCTGCACCCACTTGTCGGTCAAATCGCGGGAGAGCAGGGCGAGGCGGGCTTGTTCGGCTTCGGGGCTTTGGGCAAAACCCAGCGAGCAGAGGAGTTGGAACCGCACGCCCGCGTCGCCGTCGTCGGCCATCGCGACGAGGGTTTTTTCCAGGTTCGGAAATTTCTTCAAGTGCGCCTCGGCGATGCGCAGCGCCACCTGCCGAACGCCGGCCACCTCGTGCTTCAGGTTGGCCGTGAGCACGTCCTCGCGGGTGTGACCGAGGCCATCGAGGAGCCAGAGCGCCGGGACGCGGGCCTCGGGCACCTTGCTGTCGAGGGCCACGCGGCGCAGGGCCTCCGTAGCCGTGGTTTTTCGTTCAAACAAAAGCTGCTGGGCGGTGCGGCGCCACCAGGCGTTTTCGTGTTCGAGCAGGCTGATCAGTTCTTCGTCCGATTTTTTCGCCAAATCCAGCTTGCCCAGCCAATCCATCGGCAGGCCATTTTTGGGCACGATGCGGTAAATCCGGCCCCGGTCCGTGCCGTGGTACAGCGCTCCAGAACGGTTCACCTCGTCGGACATCCACTCCGGGTGCTCCACGATTTGCCGGTAGTAATCGACCACGTACAGCGCCCCGTCCGGCCCGACGTAAAAATTGACGGGCCGGAACCAGGCGTCTTTCGAGGCCAGAAATTCCTTTTTTTCTTGTACCCGGCTCGCGACGAAACTCGCCCCCTGGGGTTTGAGCTTGTCCACGTGAACGAGGTTGTGGACGGGTTCGGCCACGAACAGCAGGTCGCGGTCGTAGGGCTTCGGAAAGGCCCCGCCCCCGTACCAGGTGATGCCACAGGCGGAGGTCATGACACCCACGTCGGTCAGCAATTGGTGGTTCGGGTTTTCGGTAATCGGGAACACCTCGCAAGCCTCGCCGTCGTCGGGGATGTCCTGCACAGCTTCCGACACGAGCAGGTGCGGGTTGCGCTTCAGGTAGCGGGCAGCGAGCACTTCCTGGTAGGCGTGGCGGGCGTTTTCAACCAGAAAATGGTGGCCCCAGGCGTCGAAGGCGTGGCCGAACTGGCTTTCGCCCGACAGCGCTTCGAGTTCGTGGCTGTCGGGTTTGAAGCGCACGTTGCGGTCGTCGCCGTTTTTGCCGAGGCGGGGGCCGTCGGGTTTTTCGGGGAAAAACACGTCGGTGCCCTCGTCGCTGAACTGTTCTTTGCAGACAGTCGGCGTGATGGCCCACTGGTGGGCGAGGTAAATCCAGTTGTCGGGGCCAAAAACCGGCGTGTTGAGGTTGTGCTGGGGGTTGGAGAGCGCGAAGCCGGTCAGGATTTTCCGCTTCACGTCGGCCCGATCGTCGCCGTTGGTGTCTTCGAGGTACCACACGTCGGGCGCATCGGTGACGAGAACGCCCCGCTGGTGGCGCAGGATGCCGGTGGGCAGTTTCAGCCCCTCGGCGAAGACGGTGCTTTGGTCGGGGTAGCCGTCGCCGTTGGTGTCTTTCAGGAGCTTGATTTTTCCCGAACCGCTCAAATCCAGCGGGTAGCCGTGCATTTCGACCACGTACATCCGCCCGGCTTCGTCGATTTCCATCGCCACGGGGTCGGCAATGAGCGGCTCGGCGGCGACGAGTTCGACCCGGAAGCCGTCGGCCACCTCCAGCGAGGTGAGGGCCTTTTGCAGTTCGGGCGAGGCAGGCGGGGGTGGGGACGGGACGTTGCGTTGGCAGGCGAGGAACAGACCGGAGGCGAGGAGCAGGACGAAGGCGTTTTTCATGGCTGAGGTTTCACCGAATGATGACCAAGAACGCAACGAATTGTTTTGTAGTCAACCCCGCTGCGCCAAAGCCGTCAGGTTCGCTTGTGCTTCCACCGCCGGTGCGACCACAGCCAATCCGAGGGATTTGCCCGTATGCTTTGTTCCAACTTCCGCACGTACGCTTCGATGATGGCCAGCGGGGGCAGGGCATCGTAGGGCGGCTCGGCCAGGGGATGCAGCGTAACTTCGTAGTGCCCCCGGCTCAGGCGGCGCATTTCCACGAACAACACTGGGCAGGCAAACTGCCGGGCCAATTTGTCGGTGCCGACGAAGAAATCGGTTTCCTGGTGCAGAAAATTCGTCCAGTAGGCCGTGCCGGGTGGGGCGGCCTGGTCGGCCACGAGGCCGATGAGCCGGGGCTGGCCCCGGCGGCGTACCATGTCGCGGAGCAGGCCCTGCATCGGAATCGGCGTGATGCCAAAGCGGCTCCGTACCTGGCGCATCAGGCGGTCAAACAAGCGGCTGGTGAGGGGCTGGTACACCACGTCCACCGCCGGGCCGAGCACCCGCGCACCGGGCGACTGCCATTCCCAGTTGCACTGGTGGGAAGTCATGATGAGCACCGTCTGAGCGGTGTCAAGGTAGGTCTGAAAAACGGATGTATTCGGAAAATGAACCCGACGGCGGAGTTCCTCTTCTGAGATGGTCAGACCCTTCAGGGTTTCGACGAACACGTCGGTCAGGTTGCGGTAAAACCCGTTGGCGATGCGGCAGCGCTCGGCGGGGGATTTCTCAGGAAAAGCGTTTTGTAAATTTTCCAGGACTACCGACCAACGGTAGCGCACGACGTAACGTAAAATCAGGTACAGGAAATCGGCAAAACCGTAGAGCAAGCGGAGCGGCAGGCGGGAAAGAACGCGGAAAAATACCATTCGGGCGCGGAGAAGAACAAGCAGCGGGCAGCGGAGGCTGAATTTTGGTACAAAAGTTTGAAAAGTTTTGCAGACCTCAATTTTCTTCTTTTTCTTTCAAAGGTGTTTTTGACCACCCCGTCGCCGTCCCGCGGAATTGTACTCGAACTGCATTACCTGCCCAGCCTCGAATACATGACGGCGGTGCTGGCCCACGAGCCGGTGTACCTCGACGCGCAGGAGGCGTTTCGGAAACAGACCTGGCGCAACCGCTGCCGGATTCTGACCGCCCAGGGCGTGGACACGCTCATCGTACCGGTGGTGGAGGGGCGCTCCGGCGTCCCCATCCGCGAAGCCCGGATTGACTACCGACAGCCCTGGCTAAACCGCCACCAGCGGGCCATCCAAACCGCGTACGGCAAAGCGCCGTATTTTGTGCATTACGGCGAGGCGTTTGAGCGGATTTTCCAGAAACGTCCTGCCTTTTTGTTCGACCTCAACCTGGAGTTGCTGACAATCTGTCTTCAATTTTTGGGGGTTAGAAAATCACTTGAATTGACGGATTCGACTTTTTCGTTTGAAAATGAATTGATTACCGACGCGCGCAACCAGATTCACCCGAAGCGGCCGTTTGGGGAACGTTCTTTTTACCAACCCGTTGCCTACCGTCACGTGTTCAACCTTTCGGCAACGGCCGGAGCGGAAATTTCGGGAGAGAGTGCAAACCGGGAACAGTTTTTTCCAAATTTGAGTATTCTTGACCTCCTGTTCGCGCAGGGACCGCAGGCCCGGAGAATTTTGCTCCAATCGGCGGCGGAGTGAACAAAGCGGCAAACGACGCTGTTACGAAACCACGAAACGCTACCTGCTCCGCGATTAGCTAGCAGGGGTCAGTGTGAAGCCACGAGAAGTAAGAACATGAAATAAAAAATAAGGAAGTGAAAAGGGTTTTTCGACCAGATTCCTTTTAACTTTTTCATTTCTTATTCCTTGTTTTTCCTTTCAAGATGAACCGGGCCACGGCAGGAATTAGGTGAACCCACCGACACGTACATCCACGATTCAACATCCATCGAATGGAAGCCAAATTTTCGAATAGAGTGAAGGAGGTCATCCAACTCAGCCGGGAGGAAGCCCTGCGGCTGGGCCATGACTACATCGGCACCGAGCACCTCCTGCTGGGCATGATTCGCGAAGGCGAAGGCGTGGCCGTGGCGCTGCTGAAAAAACTGGGCATCAACCTCGACGAACTCCGCATGACCGTCGAGCAGGCCACGAAAGGCACCGCGACGTACACCGTCAAAAACCTCCAGAACATCCCGCTCACCCGCCAGTCGGAAAAGGTGCTCAAGATGACGCACCTCGAAGCCAAAGTATTCAAAACGCAACTCATCGGGACCGAACACGTGCTGCTGGCCATCCTGCGCGACGAAGACAACATCGCCACGCAAATCCTGCACAAGTTTCAAGTCACGTACGAAGTCATCAAGGAAATGATTGAATACCAGTCCAATCCCAACATCACTGCCGGACCGGACACCGACGACGACGACGGCGACGCCCGGATGTTCGGCAGCAGCTCGTCGAGCCGCGAGTCGGGCAAGCAGGGCAACGAAAAAAGCCGCACACCCGTGCTCGACAACTTTGGCCGCGACCTGACGAAACTCGCCGAAGTCGGCAAACTCGACCCCATCGTGGGCCGGGAAAAAGAAATTGAACGCGTGGCCCAGATTCTGAGCCGCCGCAAGAAAAACAACCCAATTCTAATTGGCGAACCGGGCGTCGGCAAAACGGCCATCGCCGAGGGCCTGGCCCTGCGCATCGTGCAGAAAAAAGTCAGCCGGGTGCTGTTTGGCAAGCGAGTCGTCACGCTCGACCTCGCCTCGCTCGTGGCCGGGACCAAGTACCGGGGGCAGTTTGAGGAGCGCATGAAGGCCGTCATGAACGAGTTGGAAAAATCGCCGGAGGTGATACTGTTCATCGACGAAATCCATACGATCGTTGGGGCCGGCGGCGCTTCGGGTTCGCTCGACGCCTCGAACATGTTTAAGCCCGCCCTTGCCCGAGGCGACATCCAGTGCATCGGGGCCACGACCCTCGACGAGTACCGGCAGTACATCGAAAAAGACGGTGCCCTGGCCCGGCGCTTCCAGATGGTGATGGTGGACGCGACGTCGGTGGACGAAACGATCGAAATCCTGAACAACATCAAGGACAAGTACGAAGACCACCACCACGTCAATTACACTGCGGAGGCCGTCGAGGCCGCCGTGAAACTCTCGGAGCGCTACATCTCCGACCGCTTCCTGCCCGACAAGGCCATCGACGTGCTCGACGAAGTCGGTGCCCGCGTCCACATCTCGAACATCTCCGTGCCGGAGGACATCCTCAAGCTCGAAGAGCAGGTCGAAAACATCAAGAAAGAGAAAAATCAGGTCGTCAAGAGCCAGAAGTACGAGGAAGCCGCCCAGCTTCGCGACAAGGAAAAGCGGCTCATCGACCAGTTGGAAAAGGCCAAAATCGCCTGGGAAGAAGAAACCAAGCAGAAGCGCTACACCGTGGACGAAGAAAACGTGGCCGAAGTGGTGGCCATGATGACGGGCATCCCGGTGAACCGCGTGGCCGCCAACGAAGGCACCAAACTGCTGAACATGGGCGAGGAACTGAAAGGCCGCGTCATCGGGCAGGAAAAAGCCATCGAGAAACTCGTCAAGGCCATCCAGCGCACCCGCGTGGGCCTGAAAGACCCCAAGAAACCCATCGGTTCGTTTATTTTCCTCGGCCCCACGGGCGTCGGGAAAACCGAACTGGCGAAGGTGCTGGCCACGTACCTTTTCGACAAGGAAGATGCGCTGGTGCGCATCGACATGTCGGAGTACATGGAGAAATTCAGCGTCAGCCGACTCGTCGGCGCGCCTCCGGGCTACGTGGGTTACGAAGAGGGCGGTCAGTTGACGGAGAAAATCCGCCGCAAGCCGTACTCGGTGGTGCTGCTCGACGAAATCGAAAAAGCCCACCCCGACGTGTTCAACATCCTGCTTCAGGTGCTCGACGACGGCATCCTGACCGACGGCCTGGGCCGCCGGGTGGATTTCCGGAACACCATCGTCATCATGACCTCCAACATCGGGGTGCGTGACCTGAAGGACTTCGGCACGGGCATCGGTTTCGCCACCAAAGCCCGCTCGGAGAACCAGGACGAACTGATGAAAAACACGATTCAGAGCGCGCTGCGGAAGGCGTTTTCGCCCGAATTCCTCAACCGCCTCGACGACGTGATCATCTTCAACTCGCTGGAGCGCGAACACCTGCACCAGATCATCGACCTGATGCTCCGCAAGCTGTTCGCCCGCATCACGAGCCTGGGGTACACCGTTGAACTAACCGAGAAGGCGAAGGACTTCCTCGCCGCCAAGGGTTACGACCCGCAGTACGGTGCCCGCCCGCTCAACCGGGCCATTCAGAAATACCTCGAAGACCCCGTGGCCGAGGAAATCCTGAAGGGCGACCTCAGCGAAGGCGACGTCATCCTGGCCGACCACGACGGCGAAGCCGAAGCGCTGACGATATCGGTGAAGAAGAAAATTGAGGAGGTGGCGTAACGTTCGCCCGATTGAATGGCAAACGCCCGGTTTCGAGCCCTCGGAACCGGGCGTTTGCGTTTTGAAACCAACTCAGAACGCCTTCCCAACCGACACCCCACCCCAGGGGTAAAATTCGGACCGGTCAATCACCGGGGATAGGTGTAGGCGGAACAAAAAACCGCGCGGAGCCTGCCGTCGGTAGCCCAGCAGGGGCATCGCGTAGTACCGGCTCGGCGGGTCGCTCAGGGCGCAGCCGCACCCGCCGTCCGTCTTCACCGACGGGGCACGGGTGGCGTACGAAGCCGTGTAGCCCACTTCAAAGTAATTTCCCCGGTTGCCCAGATTCAGGCTGAGGCCGTGCGGCAGGGCGAAACTTCCGACCCAGGCATTCAGGCCCGCCCCAACCTGACCACTCAGAAATCCGGTTTCGCTGCCGTCACGGGTGCGAAAATTCAACAGCACGCGGTGGTAGTTGACCCCGACGCCGATGGTAAGGCCCCCGGCCACGTCAAACGTGACCGCGTTGCGGCGCGGGCCGGGTTGGGCCGGGGCGGCGAAAGACAAACCCGCAAAAGCCAGAACGAGGAGGCGGGAAGAAATTGGCATGGGCGTTTTTTCGGCATGACCCCAACTGGAGCCGAAGGGTTGAAACGGCCCGTTCAGTACGTGCCCTTGTACCGGTGGTCGTTGTGCGGGGTGTCGATGCGTTTCAGCGGAATCTGCATCCCGCCGGTGCCTTCGAGCCAGTCGAACACCTTGCCGCGCAGGCTTTTGGCGATGGCCTGGTGCTGGGGGCTGCGGATGAGGTTGTTCATTTCCCAGGGGTCGGCTTGCAGGTCGTAGAGTTCGTTGGTGTCCCACACGCCGTGGTGGAAAATGTACTTGTACCGGTCGGTACGGACGCCGAACAGGGTGGGCGTTTGGGGAAACGCATATTCCCAGTAGTATTCGTAAAAAACCTCGTTTTTCCAGCCCGGCTGGGCCTGCCCCTTCAGCAGGGGCAAAAACGACGCCCCCTGCATGGCCTTCGGCGTGGGCAAACCGGCCATTGCCAGGATGGTCGGGCCGATGTCCACGTTCTGTACCACGTTTTCGAGGTTCAGTCCGGCGGGCACCACGCCAGGCCCGCGCACGAGCAGGGGCACCCGCATGGATTCTTCGTACATGTGGCGTTTGTCGATGAGGCCGTGCTCGCCGAACGAGAAGCCGTTGTCGCCCATGTACACGACGACGGTGTTGCGGTCGAGGCCATTTTCCGCTAAAAATTTCAACACCTCGCCCACGCTGTCGTCCACGCCGAGGAGGGTTTCGAGGTAATCCCGGTAAAATTCGTTGAAGCCCGTCGCGCCGTGGTAGAGGTAATCCACGCCGTGCCAACTGTAGCGCTGGTTCTTGACCCACAGCGGCATATCGGCCAGGTTGGCTTTAGGTTCGCCGGTTTCGGGGTCGCGGGTGGGCGGTGCTCCCCAGATTTTGCTGGTATCGGTTTTGGTCAGGTACATCGAGGGCGGGTACGCCACGGGCAGGTTGCGGTAGCGCCCCCGGTGCCGCCGGGCGGGCATGAATTCGTGGTGTACGGCCTTGTGCGAGAGGTACACGAAAAACGGCTTTTTCGGGTCGCGCCGCTTCATCCAGGTCACGGCGTGGTTGGTCAGCAGGTCGGTTGTGTAGGTACTGTCGCCGTAGGGGACGCGCTTGCCGTTGATGTTGAGCGTGGGGTTGTAGTACACGCCCTGCCCCCGAAAACTCTCCCAGTGGTTAAAGCCCGGCTGGGGGGCGTCGTCAGTGTTGCCCATGTGCCATTTCCCGAAAAAGGCGGTTTGGTACCCGGCTTTCTGGAGGAGTTGGGGAAAAAACGTCAATCCCTTCGGCAGCGGGGCTTGGTTGTCAACAATCGTGTGCCGGTGGGCGTACTGCCCGGTCAGGATGCTGGCCCGGCTTGGCGAACAGAGGGCCGTGCTCACGAAGGCGTTCCGCACGTGGCAGCCCTCGCGGGCCAGGCGGTCGAGGTTGGGGGTTTGGAGTCCCGGAAACCGACCCGTGAAGCCCAGGGCATCGTGGCGGTGGTCGTCGGCGAGGATGAACACGACGTTGAGCGGGCGGACGACGCCGCCCGTGGGGAAAACCGGACGGCTGCCGCTCAGACCAAACCAGCCGAGCAGGACAATGAGGGCGAGTAGCGCATGTTTCATGGGCGCAAAAATGGGAAAGTTTCCCCGAAGCTGTGTCCTGCCGGGGCGAAACGTTTCCTTCGGCGGGCCAACCGGGAAGGTGGCGGATTGCCGCCTCACTCCGGCAGGTACACCCGAAACGTGGCTCCTTCGCCGGGACGGCCTTCGGCCACGATGGTCCCGCCGTGGTTTTCGACGATTTTCTTCACAATCGCCAGTCCGATGCCCGTACCCTCGTACTCGCCCCGGCCGTGCAACCGCTGGAAAATGACGAAGATTTGCTCGGAAAACTCCGGATCGAAGCCGATGCCGTTGTCTTCAAACACCAGGCAATGGTACCGACGACCCGTACCCAGGTTCAGGGCGCTGAGTTCGCTCCGGTGGGCGAGCCGGGTGCTGATGCGCAAGCAGGGTACCACGCCGGAACGAGTGAATTTCAGGGCGTTGTATGCCAAATTTTGAAACAACTGCACCATCTGCACCCACACAGCCGACACCGTCGGCAGGCGGGCCACTTCGACGACGGCCGATCGTTCTTCGATTTTCGAGTCCAGGTCGTGGAGCACTGTGCTCAATACCGCGTTCAGGTCCACCGATTCGAGGGCACCGGCCCGGCGGGTGAGGCGTGAGTAATCGAGCAGGTTCTGGATGAGTTGCGCCATGCGGTGGCTGGCGGCAGTCATCCGGTCGAGGTACAACTGGCCGTCGGGGCCGAGTTGGGCGTGGTGCTTGGCGCGGAGGCGGTCGGCGAAGGTTGAAATCTTGCGGAGCGGCTCCTGCAAATCGTGCGAGGCCACGTAGGCGAAGCGTTCGAGTTCGGCGTTCGACCGGAGCAGTTCGGCGTTGGCCCATTCGAGTTGCTCCCGCTGGCGGCGGTTTTCGGTGATGTCCACGCCCACCAACACGATGCCGTCGCCGAATTTCGTGGCAGTCACCAGGTGGGTGGCTTCGCCCACGGCGGTCTCGAATTGCGCCGACTGGCCCGTTTCGATGACCCGTTTGAGTACCCCGAAGTCTTCGCCCTGGGCAAATGCGGGTTTGAGCTGAAAAACGGTTCGACCCGGCTCTTCCCCGGGCGAAACCCCCATCATTTCCCGCGCCCGACGGTTGAGCAGCAGGTTTTCAAAATCCACGATTTCCCCCGTTTCGTCGCGCAGGGCACGGTTGACCACCACCGTCGTTTGCGAATTTTCAAGGACACTTTCGAGCAGTTCCGAAGTTTCGCGCAGTTTGCGGTCGGCCTCCTGGGTGGCGGTCACGTCGAGGAACGTAAACAGCACCCCGTCGCCGAAGCGGCTCATGCGGGCTTCGACCCACAGGCAGATGCCGTCGGCGTCGTAAAACTGGATGTAACTCTGGGGCTCGCCCGAATCGGTCACCTGCACCAGCCGCTCGAAAAATTCCGCCCCGTGGAGGGTGGGAAAATGCTCGCTCAGGGTGCGGCCCAGCAGTTGCTGCTCGGTCCGGCCCGTCACGCGGGCGTTGGCCGGGTTGGTGAGCACGTAGCGGAAGTCAACGACGCGGCCATCGGCACCGCGGACCGCCTCGTAGAGCACCATCCCGGCCTGGGTTTCGCCCATGACGGCGGCCAGGCGCTCGGCTTCGCGCCGGGCCTGTTCCTCGGCGCGTTTGCGGGCCGTGATGTCGAGGTAGGAGTACAGCACGCCGTCGTCGAGGCGCACCATCAGGTTTTCGCCCCACAAATCCAGGCCATCGGCCGAGTAGTGGTCCACGTACCGCACGGGTTGGCCGGTGTGGTAGGCTTGCCGGAGGTGATCAAAGACACCAACCGTGCCCGGAAAGAGGGCCAGCATCCGTTGGCCAACAAGTTCGGCGGGCGAACGGCCCACGTTGGCGGCGGCCTGCTGGTTGGCGCTGGCGTACTCGAAGTCCACCACCTCGCCCGCCGGGTCGAACACCGGGCGCAGGTACACCACGCCCGTAAGCACGTGGTCCATCACCCGCTGGAGCCAGTCGGTGCGCTCCTGCTGCCGTTCGAGCAGCGCACGCAGGCGGGTGGTTTCGAAGCCCGAAGCAACCAGTCGGTTGCCCTCCGGGTAGAGAGCCACCTGAAACCAGCCCGGTACGCCGTGCGGCGCGAAATCGATTTCAAAAACCTCCGGTTGGCCTGCTTCGAGTACCCGGGCGTACTTGGCAATCAGGGGATTCTGGCGGCCCTGGGGCAAAAATTCGCTGACGGCGCGGCCCACCACGTCGGCGGCGGGGTGGTTGAGGAATTTCGCGTTGGCTTCGTTGACGAGCAGGTACCGGAAATCCACGACGCGTCCCACCTCGTCGGGTTCGCGCACTGCCTCAAAGGCCACGACGGGGTACCGCACGGCGTCGAGCACCGTGCGCAGCAGTCGGGCGGTTTCGCGTTGGCTGGTTTCCGCTTGTTTCAGGGCCGTGACGTCGATGGCCGAGGCGATGACGCAATCATGGCCGAATGGGGCCAAATGCACCGACAGCCAGCCCGCGTGGCCATTGACGGGATACGAAAATTCAAAGGTTTCACCCTGACCGGAGTTGGCTACGGCCACGTACCGATCGAATGTGCCGTTCTCGCGGTCCTTTGGGAACACCTCGGAGGCGAGCTTGCCCACGATGTCGGTTCGGGAAAGCCCCTGCTGCCGGAGGGCAGTCTGGTTGGCTTCCCGGATGGTAAAATCGGTGATGCGCCCCTCCTCGTCGCGCCGGGGTTCGGACACGAACACCGGAATGAGCAGGCCGTCGAGAATACCCCGGGCGCGCTCGGCCTCGTGGAGTTGGTTTCGCTCGGCCCGGCGCTCGGCGGTCACATCGCGGAACGTGACGAGCAGTTGGTCGCCGAGCGGGCGGGCTTCCGTCTCGTAGTCGTGGTCGAATCCGTCGGCGGCGTAGTGGCCCGAGGCGCGGTAGGGTTGGCCGGTGCGGGCGGCGTCGAGGTACCCGGCGAACGAGGCGTCGCCGTGCAGACCCGGAAACAATTCCAGCAGGGTGTGCCCCAGCAGGTTATCCTCGGCAAGCCCGCTCATCGCCCGAACCGCCGCGTTGACCGAGGCGTAGCGGAAGTCAACGACCTGGCCGTCGCCGCCGCGCACGAGGTCGAACAGGCTGATGCTTTCGGGCACGGCGTCGATGAGGGCCTGGAGGCGGTCGGCTTCGCGGGCGTGGGCCTGCTCGGATCGTTTCAGCACCGTGATGTCATTGAACGATGCCAGTACGCCTTCGCCGAAGGCCGACACCGACAGGTCGAACCACACGTTGGCAGCGGCGTAGTGGTGCTCGAACCGGGCGGACACCCCCGTGTCCACGACGGCCTTCCAGTGGTCGAACACCCCGCTTTCGCGCCCGGCGGGGTCGATGGTGAGCAGGGTTTCCGCCAAGAACCGTTCGCGCGAAATGCCCGTCATGCGGCACACCGCGTCGTTGCATTCGAGCACCTGAAAATCCACCACCGCACCGACCCCGTCGTGCACGGCCCGGCAATACTGCACCCCGCAGGGAATGGTGGCCAGCAGGCTGTCGAGGAGACGTTCGCGCTCACGGGGAATTTCTTTCTGGGTCAGCAGCAGGGCGTTTCCCAGGCCCGACGCGGTGACTTCGTACCAGCCAGGGGCAGCGCTGCCCCTGGGTTGGAGCCGCAATTGAAAGGTTTCGCGGCCGTTGGTTTCGGCCAGCGTCCGGCAGCGGGCAAACAGGTCGGTCGCACCCGGATACAACCACTGGAGTGACCGGCCCAACAGCTCGTCGGAAGGCCGCCCAAACTGCCGCTCGGCCACGGGGTTGAGCAGGGTCAGGCGCAGGTCAATCAACTGCCCGGTTTCATCCCGGACGCCCACAAAGGCCACGACGCTGTCGAATGAAAGGTGCAACACCCGCTCCAGCATGACGCCGGTCGGGAAGGAAAGGTTTTCCATGCAGATGGGAATCGTCTGAATAGGTAGGTCAGGTCAGTACCGGGCGCACCAGACCAAGTCGGCACTCTACCACGGACGTAAACCGCTGGAATCTCCCGCAAGTTTGAAAATTTCTGCGAATCGGAAAAGGCGTATCGGTCGTCCCGCTTTGCCCCCTTCCCTTCCTCGGTCGGTCACTCCAGCACCTCCACCCGCACCACGCTCGGCGTGGCCTTCGAGTGGTACACCCGGTGGGTGGCCTTCTGGAAATCCTCGGCTTTGGCTTCGAAAATGTTGGGCACGAACTTCTGCGGGTTGCGGTCGATGAGCGGAAACCACGTGCTCTGCACCTGAATCTGAATGCGATGGCCCCGCTTGAACGTGTGCAGCACGTCCTGCAAGCGGAAGGTCACGTCCGTCACCTGGTTGGGTTTGAACGGCGTGGGCTTGGTGAAGTCATCGCGGAAGCGCCCACGCATCACCTCGCTGCGCACCATCTGGTGGTAGTTGGCGAGCGACACGTTCTTGTTGGGCATGTACGGGTGATTTTTTTCGTCGGGCGGGTACACGTCCACGAGTTTCACCACCCAGTCGGCGTCGGTGCCGGTGGTGCTCACCTTCAGGGCGGCGGTGATTTCCCCGCCGAGGGTGATGTCGTTTTCCAGAACATCCGTTTGAAAAACCAACACGTCGGGGCGTCGGGCGGCGAAGCGCTGGTCTTCGCTCATGTAGTTGAAGGGCGTGAAGCCGAGCATTTCCTGGTAATTTTCCGAAACCGGCACGGGCTTGGCCGGGTCGCTGACGTATTCCGAAAAGCCCGTTGCCGCCGTGGGGGCCATTTCCGAGAGGTGGCCGTTTTCGCGGAAGTGCAGGCTCATTTTGCGGGCCGTTTTCACCGGCCACTGACTGAACTGCCGCCATTCTTTTTTGCCCGTGTCGAACAGGTACGCTTCGGGCAGGCCCGTTTTGCCGTCGCCCGCGCCTTTGAGGTAATGCTGGAAAAACGGCGCTTCGATGCTGCGCTGGTAAAACGTGGCGATGCTGTCGCCGAAGTAGATGTTGCTGTGGAGCGTACGGCCCGTTTCGACGCTCCAGCGCCCGTGGCCGAACGGCCCCATCACGAGGGTGTTTTGAGCGCCGGGGTTGGCCTTTTCGAGGGTTTTGTAAATCGTCAGCGGGCCGTACAAATCCTCGGCGTCGAACCACCCGCCCACGGTCATCACCGCGTGTTTGACGCCCTTCAGGTGCGGCACGATGCTTCGCTTTTGCCAGAACTCGTCGTAGTTGGGGTGTTCGATGGTTTCTTTCCAGAAAAAATTATCGGCGTAGTATTTCCGGGCATTGCTCAGCGGCCCGAGGTTCATGTAAAACTGATAGCCGTCGGGGGTGCCGGGGTTGACCATGCCTTTGGCCCACCAGGTGTCGGAGGTCGGGCCGGGGGTCTGGATGCCGAACACGGGGTACGTCAGGAAATACTGGAGGATGAAGGCTCCGTTGTGGTGAAAATCGTCGAAGAAAAAGTCGCTCACCGGAGCCTGGGGCGACGAAGCCTTCAGGGCCGGGTGCTGGCTCAACGCCCCCGCAACGGTGTAAAAACCAGGGTAGCTGATGCCCCACTGCCCCACGCGGCCGTTGTGGTTGGGCACGTTTTTGAGGAGCCACTCGATGGTGTCGTAGGTGTCGGAGGCCTCGTCCACCTGGGTGGGCTGGCTTTTGTTTTCCAGGTGCGGCGTCATGTTGGTCCAGGTGCCTTCGCTCATGTAGCGCCCCCGAACATCCTGATACACAAAGATGTACTTGTCCTGCATCAGCGTTTTGCTGGGGCCGAGGCTGGTAGCGTACTTCTCTTCGCCGTAGGGGGCCACCGAGTAGCAGGTGCGCTGCATCAGGAACGGGTACGTGCGCTGGGGCGAGGCGTCGCGGGGCACGTACACGGCGGTGTGCAGGCGCTTGCCATCGCGCATGGGGATTTTAAACTCGAACTTCTGGTAGGCCTCCTTCACGACGCTGCTCTGGGCGCGGAGCAGGGGGCAGGGGGCGAGGAGCAAAAACAGGAAAAGCAGTTTTTTCATGAAAACGTGAATGTTGAAAAAGGCTGGGCAACTTACGAAAACGGCCCCGCCGCCGCAAGCCGGGCCGGTACAATGGCGGCAAAGCGGGCGGTGTGTGCTACTTTTGCGGGCTAATTGTCTGAACCGTTCCGTCTGAACCGCGATTGGCCGGGATTTTATGATTTTCAGGATGGCTGACACTGGGTTAAAAATCCTGTTCATCCTAAAATCCCGGCCACTCGCGGTTCAGACGGAACGGTTCAGACAGAAAAATCAATGGTCCCAGTTCTTCGCATTGCCCTCCAAAAATCCGGTCGCCTCAGCGACGACTCCCTGCGGTTGTTCAAAGAATGCGGCATCAAGTTCGACAGCGGTACCGGCAAACTGAAGTCGGTCAGCAGCAATTTCCCCGCTGAATTCCTGTTCCTGCGCGACGACGACATCCCCGGCTACGTCGAAGACGGCGTGGCCGACGTGGGCATCGTGGGCGAAAACGTGTTTGAGGAAACCCGCAAGGCGCACATTTCGCTCGAACCGGTGTACAAACTCGGCTTTTCGCGCTGCCGCCTGAGCATCGCCATCCCCAGGGGCGAAACCTACGGCGGCGTCACCGACCTGCACGGCAAGCGCATCGCCACGAGCTACCCGGTGATTCTGGGGAATTTCCTGCAAAAACACGGCGTCGAAGCCGACGTCCACGTCATCAGCGGCTCGGTCGAAATCGCGCCCGGCATCGGCCTGGCCGATGCCGTGTGCGACATCGTGAGTTCGGGCAGCACCCTGCTCAGCAACGGGTTGAAGGAAGTCGAAACGATTTTCAAGTCCGAAGCTGTGCTCATCGGCAACCCGGCCCTGCCCGACGAAAAACGCCGGATTCTGGACAAGCTTTTGTTCCGCATCCAGGCCGTGCAGGCCGCCGCCGCCCACAAGTACGTGGTGCTCAACGCCCCCAACGACTCGCTCCCCACCATCGAGGCCCTGCTCCCCGGCCTGAAGGCCCCCACCGTGGTGCCCCTCGACACCCCCGGCTGGAGCGCCGTGCATTCGGTGCTCAGCGAAGAAGATTTCTGGGAAAAAATCGACGCCCTCCGCGAAGCCGGTGCCGAGGGCATTCTGGTGGTGCCGATTGAGAAAATGATTCGATAACCAGTCGTAAGTCGTAAGTCGTAAGTCGTAAGTGGGCGGCTTTGTCTTACGACTTACGACTTACGACTTACGACTTTGAACCTTGTTCGTTTTCCCGCCCCCGAAACCTGGCCCGTTCTCCTGGCCCGGCCGGTGATGGACCTCGCCGAGGTGGAACGCCGCGTGGCCCCCGTGTTGGCGCGGGTGAAGGCGGAAGGCGACGCCGCCCTGCGCGACTTCACCCGGCAATTCGACGGCCTCACCCCCGACCGCCTCGACGTGCCTGCCGACGTGCTCGAAGTGGTCGGACGGCAGCTTCCCGACACCCTGAAAACGGCCATCCGCACGGCTTACACCAACATCCGGCGGTTTCACGAAGCCCAAAAACAGGTTCCTGAAAAAATCGAGACCATGCCGGGTGTCGTCTGCTGGCGCAAGTCGGTGGGCATCGAGCGGGTCGGGATTTACGTCCCCGGCGGCACGGCCCCGCTGTTCAGCACGGTGCTGATGCTGGCCATCCCGGCCCAACTGGCGGGCTGCCGTGAGGTAGTACTCTGCTCGCCCAGCCAGCACCCGGCCATTTTGTTCGCGGCGCACCTCTGCGGCGTCACGCGGGTGTTCACCCTCGGCGGGGCGCAGGCCATCGCCGCCCTGGCCTACGGCACGGAGTCGGTGCCCCGCGTGGATAAGATTTTCGGCCCCGGCAACCAGTACGTGACCGCCGCGAAAATGCTCGTGGCGAAGGAAGGCGTGGCCATCGACATGCCCGCCGGCCCGAGCGAAGTGGCCGTGTACGCCGACGATTCGGCCCGCCCGGCCTTTGTCGCCGCCGATCTGCTTTCGCAGGCCGAACACGGGGCCGACAGCCAGGTGCTGCTCGTTTCGACCTCTGAACGGTTGATTTCCGCCGTGCAAACCGAGTTGGAATCGCAACTGGCCGACCTGCCCCGCGCCGAATTTGCCCGCAAAGCCCTCGAAAACTCAAAGGCCATTTTGGTCGAAAACGGTGAAACGGCCCTCGACCTGCTCAACGCCTACGCCGCCGAGCACCTGATTCTGGCCGTAGAAAACGCGGAGGAAGTTTCGGAAAAAATCACCAACGCGGGTTCGATTTTCCTGGGGCACTACACCCCCGAATCGGCGGGCGATTACGCCTCCGGTACGAACCATACGCTGCCCACCAACGGGTTTGCGCGGGCGTACTCCGGGGTTTCGCTCGACAGTTTCGTGAAAAAAATCACCGTGCAGCACCTCACCCGCGCGGGCCTGGAGCGCCTCGGCCCGACCATTGAAGCGATGGCCGCCGCCGAATCGCTCGAAGCCCACCGGCGGGCGGTGCGCATTCGCCTTCGGGCTGAGTCGTGAACGTAACCAGTCAGCCACTGCCATGAAACGCCTCCTGACGCTCGGCCTCGTCTTGCTATCCGGGCTGAGTTTCGGCCAGACCACCCCGACCCCCGCCGAACTCCTCGACCGGATGCGGAACGCCTACGCCCAGGCCCGCACGTACCGCGACCGGGGGAGCGTGACGGTGGAGTACCTGACGCGCAAAAAAGCCGAAACGACCCGGCGCAAGGCGTTTTCGACGGCCTTTCAGCGGGGGGGCACGTACCGGTTCGCGCACGCAGAAGCCGGTTCTGCCGGGGCCATTCAGTGCGGGGTGGTGTGGTCGAAGGGGCCACGCACGCTCACCTGGCTGGGTGCCCGCAACACGCTCGATTCGGGCCGCACCCTGGTGCAGGCGCTCACCCTGGCCGGGGCGGCCACCGGCTCGGCCTCGCGGCGGGTATCGGGGCTACTGCTCGGCGACCCGAAAATCAGCATGGACTGGGACAAGAGCCTGCGCAACGTCCAACTGGTGGGGCAGGAGACGGTCAACAACCGCCTCACCCACCACCTGACGGCCACCGGCGGGCAGGTCAACCTGCCGAGCCAGGTGGAACTGTGGCTCGACGCCGCCAGCGGCCTGGTGATCCGGCTCAGCGAGCGCAGCCGGGTGGCCGAATTTGAAGCCCTGACGACGATTGACTTCGAACCGGCGGTCAACGTCGAACTCACGCCCGACCTGCTGCGGTTCGATTACCAGAATTGTTTGAAATAACAGTTTACAGTCTTCAGTTTACAGTTTGCAGTTCGTGGTAGCAGCAACTGAAAACTGAAAACTGCAAACTGAAGACTGTAAACTGACGTGAGTTATGGGTTGTCAACGCGTCCCGTTAGGGACGGAATGTTGGTAGAAAGGTTTCCTGCCGCTGCGGTCGCGTCCCGTACGGGACGCAACACCGCAAACTCCCAACTTTCTACCAACATTTCGTCCCTAACGGGACGTAACCTATTGAATCATAACATAGATAACCCATAACTCACGTTAAACTGAAAACCATGAACTGGAAACATGAAGCCCTCCTCCGTCCCCACCTGCTCACGCTGACGCCCTACTCCTCGGCCCGCGACGAGTACACCGGCACCGAGGGCATTTTTCTCGACGCCAACGAAAACCCCCTCGGTTCGACCACCGACGTGCCCGTCAACCGCTACCCCGACCCCTACCAATGGGCGGTGAAGCAGCGGCTGGCACCCCTCAAGGGCGTGCGCCCCGTGCAGATTTTCCTCGGCAACGGCTCCGACGAAGCCATCGACCTGCTCATCCGGGCGTTCTGCGAGCCGGGTACCGCTGAGCACGTTATCCTCACGCCCCCCACCTACGGCATGTACGAAGTGTCGGCCAATGTCAATCACGTGGGGGTGAAAAAAGTCCCGCTCACGTCTGACTTCGCCCTCGACGAAGCCGCCCTCCTGGCCAGCGTGGATGCGCATACGAAACTCATCTGGCTCTGTTCGCCCAACAATCCCACGGGCAACCTGCTCGACCGCGAGGCCATGCTCCGCGTCGTGCGGGGGGTGAACTGCCTCGTGGTGGTGGACGAAGCCTACGTCGACTTCGCCCCCGAAAGCACCCTGCTGCCCGAACTCGACGCGCACCCCAACCTGGTCGTCATCCAGACGTTCTCGAAAGCCTGGGGCCTGGCCGGGCTGCGGGTGGGCATGGCCTTCGGCAGCGAGGAACTGATTCGGATTCTGAACAAAATCAAACCGCCCTACAACCTCAATTTGCTCACGCAACAGCACCTGCTGGCGGCGTTGCGGCGCGTTTCGGAAAAAGACCGCATGGTGGGCGAACTGCTGACCAACCGCGAAACCCTCCGCGCCGGGTTGGAGCGTTTGCCCTTCGTGGAGCGGGTGTTTCCTTCCGACTCCAACCAGTTGCTCGTGCGGTTTCGGGATTCGGCGGCGGTGTTTCGCCACCTGCTCGACCAAAAAATCATCGTCCGTGACCGCTCGAAAGTGACGCTCTGTGACAATTGCCTGCGCATCAGCGTGGGCACCGCCGACGAAGACGCCCGGCTGCTGGCCGAACTGACCGAATTTGCGGCGGCTCAACCAGCCTGAGCCGGGCATGAATGTTCCGAAACCCGGTTCATGGTTCCCGCTGAACCGGTTTTTTTCGTTTCCCAAAAAAAACTTCAATCGCTCTTCCCAATGAACCATCCCGCACGACGCCTCCTGCTGTTGGCGATTTTGACCCTCACCACCCTGTTCGCCCGCGCCCAGGACGGCCCCCGGCGCTGGGCTGTAGGCTTACGGCTGGGCGAACCGCTCGGCCTCAACCTGCGCCGGTACGTCGGCGAGGAGTCGCGCCGGGCCTTCGACGTCAGCGTGGGTACGTACGGCGGACTGTGGGGCGTAAACCGCAAATACGGCAACGGGCGCTACAAAAATGTGGGGCTGGCCGTCAACGCCAACTACCTCTGGCTGGTGGGGCAGGGGCGTTTCCGGCCGTACTATGGCTTCGGCGGCCAAATCACCTCCCGCCGAAACTACCCCGACCGGCTCAACGGCGAATTTGAGCGGCGCATGGGCATCGGCGGCAGCGGACTGGCGGGCGTTGAATGGTTCATGCGCGACGTGCCCGCCTCGCTCTTCGCCGACGTGGGCCTCTACGCCGAAGTCCTCCCCGTGCCGTTTTTCTTCCACGTCCAGGGCGGCATCGGCGGGCGGTTTAATTTTTAGAGCAGAGAGGTGAGAGCAGAGAGGTGAGAGATGAGAGATGAGAGCAGAGAGATGAGATTTTTTTATTTCTCATCTCTCATCTCTCACCTCTCTGCTCTCACCTCTATCAAAACTGGTACGGTTTTTTGCCCCACCCGATGAAAACCAACGACTTCATCGGAACGGAAAACCGCTGCCAACGTGAAAAAAAGCCTTATTCTACTGCTGCTGGGCCTGGTGGTGGGCCTCGACGGCTGGGCACAACGCCGCCGGGCCGACGTCTGGAACGTGGGCGTCAAACTGGGCGAACCCTTCGCCGTCAACTTCCGCAGCTACCTCAGCGAACGCCGCGCCCTCGACCTCAACGTGGGCATGAACGGGGCCTTCCTGGGCCGTCAGCGCAATTACGGCAAGGACGGTCGCTTCCGCCGACCGGGCATCGCCATCGGCGCGACGGTGCTCAACCACTTCGGCATCAGTTCGGGAGGAAACTTCCGGGGCTACTACGGCTTGGGCGGGCAGATCAACTCCCGGCGCAGCTATCCCGAACGCCTCAACGGGCAGTACGAACGGCGGGTGTCGCTGGGGGCCGTGGCCACGGGCGGGGCCGAGTACATCGTGGTCGGCACGCCGTACGCCGTGTTCGGCGAAGTGGGCCTCTACGCCGAGGCCATCCCCGTTTTCCTGTTCCTGCAACCGCAGGTGGGGCTGGGAGTGAGGGTGAAGATTTTGTGAGTCGCCGCAGTGGTGGGCTAGCCGACGTAGTGCCCGCGGTGCCGCCGCAGTGCCCCACGCTAAAGACGTGGGGCACCGCTCAACTTTCACGCCCGCCTCTTTTTCCGTACTTTCGGCCTCCCGCGCAAGCCCCGAATGTACGTGTCGCAGTTCACCATCTACTCCTCCTCGGCCGGGTCGGGCAAGACCTTCACCCTGGCCAAAGAATACCTCAAACTCGCCCTCATGGACGACCCCGCCGTCGGGGCGTTCCGGCCCGGCTACTTCCGGCACATCCTAGCCGTGACGTTCACCAACGACGCCGCCCGCGAAATGAAGGAGCGCATCCTGAGTTACCTGCGGGCCTTCACGGGGTTCGATGAACTTTCCGAAAACGAACGGGCGAAGTTCGCGGGCATCCGCCGCCTCGTGCTGGACGAGTTGAATGCCGAGCGGGCAAAAAAGGCGGAACGCGAGCAGATCGAACTCGAACCCCTCGACGAAACCGAACTCACCCGCCGCGCCCGGCTCGTGTTTCACCGGATGCTCCACCAGTACACGGACGTGGCCGTGGGCACCATCGACGCCTTCGTGCAGCGGGTGGCGACGGCTTTTTCCGACGAACTCGACCTGCCCGCCAACTTCGAGGTGAGCCTCGACCAGGACACCCTCCTCGACGCCGCCGTGCAGAACCTGCTGGCCAAAGCCGGGCATGAAGACTGGGCCGAACTCACGGCGGCCCTCCACGATTTTGCCGAAGAAAAAGCCCGCAACGGGGGCAACTTCAACCGCCTCGCCGACGACCTGACGCGCTTCGCCGGGGTGCTGCTCCAGGAACACCGCCACGAAACCCTCGAACGCCTCGGCGAACTCCGCCCCGCCGATTTCGCCGAACTCCGCCGCCGCCTGACGGCCCACAACGAAATTCTCGAAACGGCCCAGCGCGAAGCCGCTGGTCGGGCGGTGAAATTGTTGGAAGACCACGAGATTGGACCTGGTGAGCTTGCCTACGGCAGCGCGGGCATTTTTGGTTTTTTTCAGAAATGGAGCGTACCCGAGGGCCGATGGAAACTCCCGGACACGTTGCCGAAAAATGTGGCGCGCACCCTGGAAAACGACGCTTGGTTTGGAGCCAAGACGGCGGCACCCATGAAGCAGCGCATCGAGGCAATCAAAACCGACCTGCGCGCCTGCGCCGAAACGCTCGTCGCCGTTCACGAACAACACCGCGAAAAATACCTGCTCTTCGCCCGCATCAACGAGTACGTGCAGGAACTCACCCTGCTGGGCTACCTCCGCGACGAACTCCGGCAGTTGCAGCAGGAAACGGGGCGGATTCACCTCTCCAACTTCGGCAAGGCCATCCTCAACGTGGTGCTGCGCGAACCCATGCCCTTCGTGTACGAACGCCTCGGCGAGCGCTACCACCACATCCTGATTGACGAATTTCAGGATACCTCCACCGTGCAGTGGACCAACTTCCTGCCCCTGGTCGGCAACGCCCTCGGCAGCGGGTACTTTTGCCTGGCCGTGGGCGATGGCAAGCAGGCCATCTACGCCTGGCGGGGGGGCGAAATGCAGCAGATCGTCCACCTCTACGCCCGGCGCACCGACGAGTTGCTGCGCACCGAACGGGGCGAACGGGCGGAAATTTTGCGCGAGCACTACGACCCGCTCCGGCGCGGGCTGAAGCCGGAGCAGTTGAAAACCAACTACCGCAGCCGCCGCGAAATCGTGGCCTTCAACAACGATTTTTTCCGGGTGCTGGTCGAAAAACGGGGTGCAGAATTCCCGCTGCTGGGGCAGGTGTACGAAACGGCCCTCCAGGAAAGCCCCGGCAGCATGACCGGCGGCGCGCACGTGCAGGTGGATTTCCTGCCCCTCGACGACGACACCGACGACGCCATGCCCAACCACGTGCTCGCCCTGCTTGCCGAGGTGCAGCGGGCGGGCTACGGCCTCCGCGACGTAGCGATTTTGTGCCGAAAAAACGCTCACTCCAAGCAGATTGCCGGGTTTTTGAAGGAAAAAGGCTTTCCCATTTTGTCCTCCGATTCGCTGTTGCTGAAATTTTCCGAGCCCGTCAACTTCGTGTTTGCCGTGCTGCGCGCCCTGCACGCGCCGGAGCAGCGGCTGGCCCGGTACGAAACGCTCTACCTGTTCCACCGGCTCATCCTCCGCCGCGAACCCGACGAGGCCACGGCGGTGGGGATTCAGGAAACCGTGCAGGACCGCGACCCGCAGGCCGTGTTTCAGTACCTTAAAATTCGGGGCTACTACCTCGACCCGTTTCGGTTGCAGCAGACGGGCCTCTACGAACTGGTCGAAAAAATCATCGTCACCTTCCGCCTCTTCGAGCGGAGCGTGGACACGGCCTACCTGTTTCGCCTGCTCGATTTGGCCCTCGAATTCAGCACCCGGCAAAGCGCGCACCTGAGCGATTTTCTGCGGTTTTGGGAAGAAAAAGAGGCCGCGCTGGCCATCCAGACGCCCCCCGGCGGCGAGGCCATCACGGTCACGTCGGTCCACAAGTCGAAGGGCCTGGAGTACCCCGTGGTCATTGTGCCCTACGCCGACTGGGCCACCGGCAGCCGCTGGCAGGATTTGCTCTGGGGGGAACTCGACGACGTGGAGTACGCCGAATTTCAGTTTTCGGACGAAGAAACCGGTGCTCTGCGCCGCCTGCGCACCGCCCAGGTGAAGCGGGCGAAAGATTTGGCCTCGACGGCCCTGGCCGAGCAGTACCAGCGGGAGGAGGAGAAAACGTTCATCGAAAACGTGAACATGCTCTACGTGGCCCTGACTCGCCCCACCGACCGGCTCTACCTCGTGGCGGGTCTGGACAAAAAAGGCGAACCCAAAAAAGGCACCGTCGCCGAACTCCTCCACGACTACCTCGACGCCACCAACCAGTGGCACGACAGCCAACTCAGTTACTGCCTCACCTGCGGCGAACCAAAACCTCCAACTTCAAACCTCAAACTTCAAACTACAAACTTAAAAATCGGCACCGTCATCAGCCACGACCGCACCAGCCGGGTGCGCCTGCGGCGGCTGGCCGAAAAGCTCTTCGACCTCGAAGGGGCCGAAACCAGCCGGGAGCGGGCCAACAAACTCCGCGCCGCCCTGGCGAAGGTGAAAACCCCCTCCGACGTACCTGGCGCGCTCGACGCCCTCGTCCGGGAAGGTTGGCTGACCCCCGCCGAAACCCCCGACCTGCGCGGTTCGCTCGACGCCCTGATGGGCCTGCCCCAACTCGCCCCGCTCTTCGCCCCCGGCCTGCGGGTGGACGCCGAGCGCGAGATTTTGCAGAAAGGCAGCGAACCCCTCCGCCCCGACCGCGTCACCCGCCTCCCCGACGGTCGCCTCGTGGTGGTGGATTTTAAACCCGGCACCCGCCGCGAAGCCGACGCGAAAAATGTACGGAAATGCGTGGAGGTGTACCGGCAGATGGGCCACCCGCACGTGGAGGGCCTGCTCGTGTACCTGGGGACGGGGGAGGTGGTGGAGGTAGGGTGAGAAGTTGAGTTTAGGGTTCAGGGTTCAGAGTTATCGAATACTTTTAACTCTAAACCCTAAACTCTGAACCCTAAACGCTAAACCCATTCTACGTCTTCCGCTTCTTCTTCCGCGCCGACGGGAACAGAATGTTGTTGAGAATCAGCCGGTAGCCGGGCGAGTGCGGGTGCAGGGCCAGGTCGGTGGGCATGCGGTGGAAGCCGCGGATGCCTTCGGGGTCGTGGCCGCCGTAGAACGTGAACTGGCCCCGCAACAATTCGCCGTAAATGTACCGGTGCGAGGCGCGGCTTTCGCCCATCACCAGCGCGCTGGGCTTGACGGTGCTTTTCTTGAACGCGCTCGTTTGCCCCATGAATTCGCGGATGGTGTGCTCGTGGTTTTGGGTGAGCATGGTCGGGATGACGTCCGACTTGGCCGAAAAATCGAAGAGCGAAAAATACGTCGTTTCATCGCCGTAACCCCAGCCGCCCCCGGCGTTGATGTCCGAGAACGAATTCATGCCGTAGCCGCTGTCGCCGTCGGTGTCGAGGTGGAAGTTTTGGAAGGCGAGGGTTTTGCCGAAATCCAATTTCCGCTGGGCCTGGGGGTCCACGCCGTCGCCGTCGTACTGGCTGGGCACGATGTCGACGCCCTCGGCGGCCAGGGCCACGTCGAAACTCTCGGCCCCGGAACACATGGCAAACAGGTAGCCGCCCCCGGCGCAGAAGCCCTTGATGGCTTTCGCCACGGCCAGTTTGGCCTGCGAAACCTTCGCGTAGCCGAATTTGCGGGCGATGGCCTCCTGCACCTCGCGGTCCTTGAACGACATCCGCCGCAGGTTTTTGCCGAACTGCCCGGTGAAATCCTCGTGGTGGAGGTGTAGCCAGTCGTACTTGGCCAGGTCGCCGCGCAGAATTTCTTCGTCGTACACCACCTCGAAGGGAATCTCGGCGTAGCGCAGCACGAGCAGCACGGCGTCGGTGTCTTCAAACTCGGCGGGGCTGACCTTGATGGGCGAGTACACGGCGATGCGGGCGGCTTTCACCAGCTTCACGGCGTTCATGTTGACGTCGGGGTTTTCGATTTCCCGCAGAATGCCCTGGGCCTCGGCGTCGGAGATGGTTTGGAAAAAGACCCCCCGCGCCCGGCACTCGGTTTCGATGGCTCTCGTGTGCGGCAGCAGGAAACTCCCCCCCCGGTAGTTGAGCAGCCAGTCGATTTCGAGGTCGTCTTTGAGCACTTTGTAGGCCAGGCCGTAGGCCTTGAGGTGGTTGGTCTGGCGGTCGTCCATCGGAATCAGGACGGACGCGGCCCGGCTTACGGTTGCCCAGGCAACCAGCGCGAAGAGGAGCGGTAGTCGGAGAAGTGCCATAACCTTCGGGAGTTTGGGAACGGGACCATGTTTCGGAGTGAATTGGGGCGAAGGTCAGGGTTGACTGACGAAAGGTACTCAAAAGGCGGATGCGGTTGGCGTTTACCGAAAAAAGAACCGCTTGTTTGGCAAAAACGGGCCACCGCGTCGCCGCTCACCGTTCCGCCACCGCCGCGTACAAATTCCCGTTCCGAAACCGCGAGGGGTGTTCGCCCAACTTGCGGACGTTCCCGAACCCCAGGTCCGCCATCAGCGGCATCAGGTCGTCGAAGGGCAGGGGGTAGGGCACCCAGGGGTTCGCCGCCCGCGTGTCGTACTCGATCAGCAGGAACCGCCCCGCCGGGCCGAGGTACGACGTGGCTTCTTCGAGAAAACCGCGTTTGTCCGCCACGTAGTGCAGGGAGTTGGCCATCAGCAGGCCGTCCATGTCCGGAGCGAACATCCACGGGAACGCGTTGAAATCCGCGCAAACCCGCGACAAGTGCCGGTGCGGCACCTCCGGCACCCGAAACAGGGCCTCCGCGTCGGTGTCCACGGCGTGCACCACGCTCCGGGGCGGCAGCATCCGGGCCAGGGCTTCGGTAAACAGCCCTTCGCCGCAACCCAAATCGGCCCAGCGGGCGGGAACGTTGCTGTTCCACCCGGCGTGTTGAATCAGGGCGAGGGCTTCGGAAAGGTTCATGCGGGGAAGTTAGCCCCTCCGTTCCGGGTAACCAAGCGGCGGGCCAACCGCCGAATCACACCCGGAGGGTACCTTCCACCGAATCGTCCAGGGTTTTGCCGAGCACCGCGCCCACGGCCATTTTCGCGAAGGCCACGGCGTTGCCGTGCTTGGTGTCCCAGTAGTAGCCGTCGAGGGTGTCCACTTTGATGGCCGTGATGCGGGGGTCATCCTTGCCTTCGGTGAACCAGGTTTTCACAATCGGTTCCCAAAGTTCATCGATGAGCGCCTTGTCGCGGGTGATGGTGGCCGTGCCGACCACGCTCAGGAAATCGGAATGAGCCGATCCTTGAAAAAGCAATTGCACGCGGTTGTCGAGCGCGATTTCAGCGTTTTTGTGGCTGTCGTCAGCGCTCAGAAAGTAGAGGTTGCCTTCGTCGTCCACCTTCTGCACCGACATGGGCCGTACTTTCATCGGCTCGGCAGTGGCCACGTTGGTGCAAAAAAAGCAGGTGCTGGCTTTTTCGGCCAGTTCTTTGATTTTCTTCCCGGCTTCCGGGCCGCGCAGGTCGTTGCGGTTGTCTTCGGGTTGTTGCTGGTTGATGCTGTCCATGAATCGCGGGGATTGAAGTAAAAATCGTCTGAACGTCAGAGAATGTCATTCCCGCCGGAATTTCGTGTCAACCCAAAGCGGCGTGTCCGCTTGAGAACACGCCGCTTTGGGTTGAGGATTTGTCACGACGGAGCGGCTCAGGATCGGCGGCTTCTCCGCCGCACCAGCGCCACCACGCCCACCGTCACGGCGGCCATGACGGCCACTTTCGTAATCAGCCCGGCGCGGTTGTGTTTCCAGTCGGCTTTCCAGCCTTTTTCGGCGAAAATGTTCGGCACGTGCCCGTGGCGCAGGTCGTCAATGATGCCCTCGATCACGTTCACCCGGTCGGCCAGAATGAGGGGCAGCCAGTGGCCGTAGTGGTTTTCGCTGTACTTGAAAGCCACCCGGCGGATGGCCCCGCTCAGGCCCGACGGCGGCACGGTGGAGCCGAACACCGCCGACACGTTGGGCCGCTCGATGGAATGCAGCACCTCGACGTTGACGGGCTGTTGGGGCGGGCGCTCCCAGGTGTAGCCTTTTTCCTCATCCCGGTTCCGGTCGCGCATGGGGTAGGTCGGGTCGTTTTTGGGGTCGATGTCCACGCCCCAGCCGGGGATGTGGGCGTACTGGCGGGGGACCTGCGTCCGTTGGGGGTTGGTTTCGGTTGTCGTTTCCATAAAAAAAGCGTTAGGCTGCCTGCGCCGTGTCGGGAATGAGCACGGGCTTGAGGCAGTTGTCGAGTTTTTCGGAGAAAATGTGGTAGCCGTCGGCCACGTCGGCCAGGCGCATCCGGTGCGTGATGAGCGCTTTGGGGTTCAGGATGCCGTTCTGCACGTGCTCGATGAGCCGGGGCAGGTGCTTTTTCACCGATGCCTGGTTGGCCCGGATGGTGAGGCCCTTGTTGACCACGTTGCCGATGGGCACGAGGTTGTCCGTCGGCCCGTACACACCCACGATGGACACGATGCCGCCTTTTTTGACCGAATTGATGGCCCAGTGCAGGGCCGTGGCCGAGCCGGCCTGGAGCAGCAACTTCCTCCCCGTGATGGTTTGCATGGCGTTGCCCGCCGCTTCGGCCCCCACGGCGTCGATGACGCAGTCGGCACCCAGCCAGTCGGTGGCTTTTTTGATGAACACGACGGGGTCGTCCATTTCCCGGAAGTTGTACACTTCCGCCGGGGCGTAATTCCGGGCGAATTCGAGGCGATACTCGTACTCGTCAATCACGATGACCCGCCCGGCCCCGAACAGCCAGCAGCAGCGGGCGGCCATGATGCCCACCGGCCCGGCCCCGAACACCACCACCGTGTCGCCGGGCTGGATGCCCGCCATTTCGGCGGCCTGGTAGGCCGTGGGCACCACGTCGGTGAGCATCACGGCGTCGTCGAGGTCCATGCCTTCGGGGATGACCGTCGGGCCGAAGTTGGCATAGGGCACGCGCACGTACTCGGCCTGCCCCCCGGCGAAGCCCCCGGCGGTGTGCGAGTAGCCGAAAATGCCGCCCACGGCCGTGGCCGAGGGGTTCGATTCGTGGCAGTTGCCGTACAGGCCCTGCTTGCAGAAGTGGCACTTGCCGCAGGCGATGTTGAAGGGCACCAGCACGTGGTCGCCGACCTTGAGTTTGTGCACTTCGGGGCCGATTTCTTCCACCACGCCGACGAATTCGTGGCCGAACGTGCTGCCCACGCGGGTGTCGGGCACGTTGCCGTTGTAGAGGTGCAGGTCCGAGCCGCAGATGCAGGCGCGGGTCACGCGCACGAGGGCATCTTCGGGGTGTTCAATGACCGGCATGGGTTTCTGGGTGGCCCGCACGCGTCCGGGGCCTCGGTAATCCATTGCTAACATAGGCGTAGCCGTTTGAAGATGAAGTGAATGACTGGCGACAGTCGGTACAGGCAGGATTTGGGTAGAAAATCGTACCATTCCCCAAAGAGGCGGTGATTGGGGTTGGCAAGGGCGGGGGCGAGTCGGAAGTGGGGAAACAAACGGATAGGCCGCCCACTTTTTGTAGTTTTGCCAGAATGATTTTTTCTAAACCACCCGAATCATCCATGAAGCGCCTCCTCACCCCCGCGCTGCTGCTGCTCAGTCTCCACCTTCGCGCCCAAAACGTCCCTCTGCCGCTCATTCCCCAGCCCGTGTCGGTGCAGCGGGGCAGTGGGGTGTTTACCCTGCCAAAAGCAGCGGTCGTTGCCTACGACAAACCCGCCGCTGCGGGCGCAGCCGACCTGCTCGTGCGGAAGCTGAACGTCCCAACCGGCTACGCAATCCGGGCGCAGTCGGGGAGAGCCGGGACCATCCTGCTGGCCCTCAACGACGCGCCCAACGCCCAACTCGGCCGCGAAGGCTACACGCTCAGCGCGGGGCCGAAGGGCGTGGTTATCCGGGCCAATGACCCGGCGGGCTTGTTTTACGGCACCCAAACCTTGCTCCAGCTTTTTCCGAAAGAAATTGAAGGAAAAACCGCCGCTTCGGTGGCCTGGACGGTGCCCGCCGTGCAAATCACCGACTACCCCCGCTTCGGCTGGCGGGGCGTGATGCTCGACGTGAGCCGGCATTTTTTCGGGAAAGACGACGTCAAGCGGTACATTGACCAACTGGCCCGGCTGAAGTACAACACGTTCCACTGGCACCTGACCGACGACAACGGCTGGCGGCTTGAAATCAAATCCTTGCCCAAACTCACCGAAGTCGGCGCGTGGCGGGTGGCCCGCGCCGGGCACTTCGGCGACCGCGCCGAACCCAAACCCGGCGAACCCACGCCCTACGGCGGGTTTTACACCCACGACGACGTGCGCGAAATCGTTCGCTACGCCGCCGAGCGCCACGTGACCATCGTGCCCGAAATCGACGTGCCCGGCCACAGCATGGCGGCCCTGGCGGCCTACCCCGAACTGAGTTGCACGAAGCAAAAGGTGTACGTGAATCCCGGCACCCCGTTCTCCGAATGGTACGGCAACGGCACGTTCAAGATGCTGGTGGAAAACACGTTGAACCCCTCGGACGAGAGGGTGTACGAGTTTCTCGACAAAGTCTTCACCGAAGTCGCTATGCTGTTTCCCGGCCCGTACATCCACGTCGGCGGCGATGAGTGTTACAAAGGCTACTGGGCGCAGGATCCTGGTTGTCAGGCGTTGATGAAAAAACAGGGCATCCGCCACGTGGAGGATTTGCAGGGCTATTTCATGAACCGCGTCGAAAAAATCGTGACCGCGAAGGGCAAGAAAATGCTGGGCTGGGACGAAATTCTCGAAGGCGGCATTTCGCCCACGGCCACGGTGATGAGTTGGCGGGGCGTGAAGGGCGGCATCGAAGCGGCCCACGCCGGGCACGACGTGGTGATGACGCCCACGACCTTCGCCTACCTCGACTACAACCAGGGCGACCCCACCGTGGACCCGCCGATTTACGCCAGCCTCCGCACCCGCAAAAGTTACAGTTTTGAACCCGTGCCCGACGGCGTCGACGCCAAGCGCATCCTCGGCGGGCAGGGCAATCTCTGGACGGAGCAGATTCCCAACCTCCGCTACGCCGAGTACATGACCTACCCCCGGGCCTGGGCCTTGAGCGAAGTGTACTGGTCGCCGAAGGAAGCCAAAAACTGGGAAGCCTTCGTGCCCCGGATGGAAGCCCACTTTCAACGGGCCGATGCGGCGGGCATCAACTACTCAATAGCCGTGTACGACGCCATTGTGACCACGAGCCGGAAAGACGGTAAACTGTTGCTCAACCTGGAGGGCGAAGTGCCCGGCCTCGACATTTTTTACTCCCTCGACGACACCATGCCCGACGACCATTCGCCGAAGTATTCCGGCCCGGTCGAAATCCCCGACGGCCCGGTGAATCTGAGGGTCATCACGTATCGAAACGGCCAGCCCATCGGGCACCTGATTACGCTGAAGCGGGCGGAGTTGGAACGGCGGGTGGGGCGGTGAAAAATAAAAACCTTCCCGACGCGTCATTGCGATCGGAGGCGAAAACGGTGAGCGGAGCGAAACGTTTTCGCCGGAGCGAAGCAATTCCCTGTCGGTAGCCAAGAGAGCTAACGCCAAGCCTCACCCCAATCCAACCGTTCTTCCTGAAAGCTATTTCGGTCTTCGGGAGGGGATTGCTTCGCTCCGTGTCCAAAATCTCGTTGCACTCAATTTTGAACCCTCCGCTCGCAATGACGGGTGGGGAGGCTTTTTATTGAATTGGCCTCAAAACGGCTTCGGCAACTCCGCCAAATCTTCCTCCGTCAGCCGAATCCCTGCCGAGGCCGTGTTTTCCTCCAGGTGCTGCACCGACGAGGTGCCCGGAATCGGTAGCATCGCGGGTGAAGCGGCCAGCAGCCAGGCCAGGGCCACCTGGTATTCGGTCGCGCCGTGGCGCTCGGCCACCCGGTGCAGGGCCTCCTGGGCTTTCAGGTTGCCCGCCGAAAGCGGGTACCAGGGGATGAAGGCGATGCCATGTTCCTGGCAAAACTTCAGTTCGTCGTTCCAGCGCTGCTGGCCGAAGTTGTAGAGGTTCTGCACCGACACGACGGGGAAAAACTGCTGGGCCAACTGGATTTTGTCCACCGCCACCTCCGACAGCCCGACGTGCCGGATGTAGCCCTGTTCCTGGGCTTGTTTCAGGAAACCGAGGGTTTCGTAAGCGGGCACTTTGGGGTCGAAGCGGTGGAGTTGGTAGAGGTCGATGCGGTCCACCTTCAGGCGTTTCAGGCTGCCGCGCAGGGCTTCCGAGAGGTGTTCGGGGCTGGCATCGACCGGCCACTGGTTCGGGCCGGTGCGGGTCAGGCCACCCTTCGTGGCGATGACGAGGCCGTCGGGGTAGGGGTGCAGGGCCTCGGCGATGAGTTCCTCCGAAACGTGCGGGCCGTAGCTGTCGGCGGTGTCGATGAAGTTGATGCCGAGGTCGAGGCAGCGCCGGAGCACCCGGATGCACTCGGCCCGGTCGCGGGGCGGACCCCAGATGCCTTCGCCCGTGAGGCGCATGGCCCCGAAGCCGAGGCGGTTGACGGTCAAATCGCCGAGGGTGAGGGTGCCCGCCGGGGTGGCGGTGGGAGCGGTGGATTCCATGAAAAGGGTTTTTCGGTGAAAACGACAGAAGCCCCCGGAAGTTTCGGGGGCGGGTCAGATTCGCCAACGAAAACTGTACCCGTCGAGCGCCCGTTGGGTGGCCAGGATGCCGTCGAGGTGGTCGTACTCATGCTGAATGAGTTCAGAAATGCTGCCTTCAACGTCCCAAACTTGTTCTTGCCAATGTTCATCGCGGTACCGCAGCGTCAGCGACTGGTGCCGCCGCACCCGCACGAGCAGGTTGGGGAAGCACATGCAGTCGTCCCAAAGCTCGAAGGTTTCCCCGCTCAGGTTTTCCAGAATCGGGTTGAACAGCACGCGGGGCCGGTCGCCGAGGTGCACGTAAATCAGGCGCTTCATCACCCCGATCTGGGGCGCGGCGATGCCCCGGAACGCGCCGTAGTGGGCGAAGCGGGCTTTGAACGCAAACAAAATGTCGTGCAAATCCTGCACGACGGGGAGCAAATCGGCCACCTCCTCTGGCGCGACGGGCGCGGAAACCTCGTGCAGGCGTGGGTCGCCGAGGAGCAGCACGCGGGTGGATTTTTGAAAGTCAGCCATTCGTTTTGGGGGAAATCAACCGTTCGACGGCCCGCCGCACGGCCTCGGCCCGCCGGGGCGTGGAAGGCGAACGCCGGGCGGTTTCGAGCACGTCGGCGGGAGCCACGTCGGGGTGGCCGCTCTGAAATGGAGGTTGGGGGTTGTACTCGATTTTGAGCTGAATCAACTGGGCCAGGTCGGCTCCGTACAACTCGGCCACGAGCGCCAGCGCGAAGTCGATGCCCGCCGTGACGCCCCCGCCCGTGAACCGGTTTCCCGATTTCACCACCCGGTCGGGCAACACGGTCACGCCGGGAAACAGCCCGAGCAGGTCGAGCGAAAGCCAGTGCGTGGTGGCACGGTGGCCGTCGAGCAGCCCCGCCGCCGCCAGCAGCAGCGACCCCGAACACACCGACGTCACGTAACGGGCCTCCGTGCCCCGTTCACGCAGAAAATCGAGCAGGGGCGGGTGGGAAAGCATCGCGTCCACGCCCGGCCCGCCCGGCACGAGCAACAGGTCGAGGCGCGGACAGTCGGCGAACGTTGTCGTGGGTACGAGCCGGAGCGGCCCGTCGCCCGTCGGGACGGGGTCGGGGGTTTCGGCCAGCAGGTGAACCTGCACTTGGGGCAACCGGCACAGCACCTCATAGGGGCCGGTCAGGTCGAGTTGGGTCAGGCCCGGAAACAGCACCAGCCCGACGCTCAACGGTTGGGTGATTTCTTCCACCCGCGCCACCGCCTCGCGGTTGAGCGGGCCGTAGAGGTGCGGAAAAAGTTCGCCGCCCGTCGCAGGCTCGTACTTCAGTTCCGCCGTCAGTTTCATTTCGTCCACGTGCAGCTTCAGCAGCCGGGGCACGCCCCAGTAGTACCGCTGAAGCACGCCCGGCACCTGGCTTTCGGTGCTGAGGTGGATGAACCCTTCCTGGTCGAAGGTTTCGGAGACGTAGCCCTCACCGGGGCCGAAGCGCGACCAGTGGGTGGGGGTGGTGAGGTGGTAAATCATCGGTGAAAATTAGCGGGGGGCCGGGGAAAATACCACGTTTTGGGCGAAACGCTGTTTCGTTGGTCGTTTTCGATTTTACTTTGACCCGTCTTTTTTTCGATCAAGCTTAATATGCTCCTGAAAATCAGCTTTTTCCATCCATAGCGAGGGAATTAATTCCTTCGCTATGGATGGAAAAAGCTGATTTTCAGGATTATTGATTCCAACGAACCCCCCACCCCATGCACCCAGCCCGCGCCGCCATTGCCGACGGAACCGGAAGTTTCCAAATCGCCAACATCGAAGTCGCCGACCCCGTGAGCGACGAAGTTCTGGTTGAAATCAAAGCTGCGGGCATCTGCCACACCGACTGGGATTCGCAGAGTTGGGGCAAGCCCGTCGTGATGGGCCACGAAGGCGCGGGCGTGGTGCGGAGCGTGGGACCCGCCGTGACGAAATTTGGCCCCGGCGACGCGGTCCTCCTCAACTGGGCCATTCCCTGCGGCGCTTGCTTCCAGTGCCTCGAAGGCAACCAGCACATTTGCGAAGTCAACTCGCCCGTTACGGCGGGCAACAAGGCCAGCGGCGGGCACGCCCGGCTGGAGGGGACGCGGTTCAACGGCCAACCCATCGAGCGGTCGTTTAGCCTCGGCACCATGAGCACACTCACCCTCGTGCGCGAAGCCGCCTGCGTGCCGCTGACGGTCCCGATGCCCTTCGCTTCGGCGGCCATCGTGGGCTGCGGGGTGATGACGGGCTACGGGTCGGTCGTCAACGCCGCAAAGGTCAAACCCGGCTCGTCGGTGGTGGTGCTGGGCGTCGGTGGCGTGGGGCTGAACGTGATCCAGGGCGCGCGCATCGCCGGGGCGGCCAAAATCATCGCCGTCGATTTATCCGAAAATCGCCTGGAGATGGCTAAAACCTACGGGGCCACCCACACCCTGCAAGCCGACCGCGCCGACGCGGGCCTGCTCGACGCCGCCCGCCGGGTAAAGGCAATGACCAACGGTCGGGGTGCCGACTACGCCTTTGAATGCACCGCCGTGCCCGCCCTCGGCGCGGCCCCCCTGGCGATGGTGCGCAACGCGGGCACCGCCGTGCAGGTGAGCGGCATTGAGCAGGAAATTTCGATTGACATGAACCTCTTCGAGTGGGACAAACTCTACCTCAACCCGCTCTACGGCCAGTGCCGCCCGCAGGTGGACTTTCCGATTCTCCAGCAACTCTACGCCAAAGGCGACCTGCTCCTCGACGAACTCGTCACCCGCACCTACGCGCTGGACGACCTCGCCCAGGCCTTCGACGACCTGCTCCAGGGGCGGAATGCGAAGGGGGTAGTGCTTATGAACCATGATTTAGAGGATTCAAAAGGATGAAAGGACAGTTGGAAAATTCATCTTTCAATCTTTTTGAATCCTCTAAATCATGGTTCAATTCTTCACCACCGAATCCTCCGACCCCGCCATCGACTTTACCGGCCTGCGGTTTTTCACCCTGAAAAGTCCCGCCCTGGGTCGCCGGGCGGACGTGACGGTTTGGGTGCCGGAAGGGACGGAGGGCGTTGAAAACCTCCCCGTCGTCGTCCTCCTCCACGGCGTGTACGGTAGCCAGTGGGCCTGGGCGCTGAAGGGCGGGGCGCACGTGGTGGCCCGTGGCCTCCTTGCGGCGGGCGAAATCCGCCCGGTGGCGCTGGCCATGCCCTCCGACGGGCTGTGGGGCGACGGCTCCGGCTACCTGACCCACCGCGCCGCTGACTACGAACGGTGGATTGTTGAAGAAGTGCCCGCCTTGCTCCGCGAACAACTTCCGGCGGTTTCCGAAAACTCGCCGGTTTTCCTGGCCGGGCTGTCGATGGGCGGGTACGGTGCCTTGCGGCTGGGGGCGAAATACGCCGCGCAGTTCCAGGGTTTTTCGGGGCTGTCGTCCATCACGCGGTTCGAGGAATTGGGCGACTTTTTCGAGAACGGCGACCTGTCGCGGCTGCGCGCCGAGGGGGTTATTGAGGAAAATGCAATCGACGTGCTGCTCGAAAACCGCCACCGTCTGCCGCCGTTCCGCTTCGACTGCGGTTTGGCCGACCCGCTGCTTGAATCCAACCGAACGCTGCACCGGCAACTCACCGAAGCGGGCCTGCCGCACGGGTATTTCGAGTACGAAGGCGGGCACGAATGGCCCTACTGGCACGGCCATCTGGGCGACACGCTGCGGTTTTTCGACGGGCTGTTGTCCTGAGTTTTGGTCGCCACAATTCGGGGACTTGTCCCCAGAATTTGCGTGGAAATTGGATTTTTCTCCAAATTCGTCTTGTGGATGGCCGCGTCAGGTAACAAATTTGCACCGGCTGTTGTCTTTGTGACAACCAGTTTAACCCGTTAAATTCAGCGATTTTGAAATTTTCGACCCTCATCGTGCTGTTCATGGGCCTGCTGCTGTGGGGCTGTAAGACGGCGACGACGACGGACAGAATTTGTACTTTTTCAAAATCGAATAAGACCGTACACGCCGTCGTGCGAGCCGACTCCTGGGGTGGTAGGACCTCCCTGCCGACCAAAATCTGGTACGTACCTTCGCCCAACGAACAGCCCGAAGGCGCCCCCACCGACGTGCCCGCCGACGATGATGATTCCGCAGTGGGGAAAGTCCTGCCGCTTCAGGGAATGGTTTTCCCTGCCACCCTGCCCGAAAAAGACAGGCAGGGCTGGCGGTACGCGACGGCGTACCTGCCCCCCGTTCGGCCCGCCGTCACGCCTCCGCCGCAGGCTTGAAGCCGACTGCCGACCCTGAACGCTCCGTTCCCGGAACGTTTCTTTTCCATTTTCCCAAAACATTTTCGCCGTTGCCGGGTAACGCTTTCGTACCCCGGCAACGCGCTGAACGTGATTGGGGTGTTTGTTGCAATCGCTACATCAGATGATCGATAAACTCATTGCCTACAGCGTCCGAAAACCCTGGGTGATCGGCGGGCTGGTGCTGCTGATGGCCATCTGGGGCGGGTACTCGCTCAAGACCCTGCCCATCGACGCCGTGCCCGACGTGACCAACCAGCAGGTGGACGTCATCACCAATTCGCCCAACCTTTCCTCCCTCGAAATCGAGCGGTACATCACCACGCCGATTGAAATGGCCATGGCTAATCTGCCCGGCCTGGTCGAAATCCGGTCCTACTCCAAGTTTGGGTCGGCGGTGGTCAAGCTGATTTTCGAGGACGACGTGGACATTTACTGGGCACGCCAGCAGGTGTTCGAACGCCTCTCGCAGGTGCAGGCCGAAATCCCGCAGGGGGCCGGAACGCCCATCCTGGGGCCGGTTTCGACGGGCCTGGGCGAAATTTTCCAGTACGTCATTCGCCCCGCCGACCCCGAAAATTCGCCCTACACGCTCACCGACATCCGCACCGTGCAGGATTGGACCGTGCGCCGACGTTTGCTCGGCCTGCCCGGCGTGGCCGACGTGAGCGGCTACGGGGGCTACGCCAAAGAATACCAGGCCCGCCTCCGCACAGACCGGATGCGCGCCCTCGGCGTGAGCGTGGACGAAATCTACGAGGCCCTCAACAAAGGCAACGCCAACACGGGCGGGGCGTACATCGAAAAAGACAACAAAGCCTACACCATCCGGGGCGTGGGCCTGGCCCAGACCGTGGACGACATCGCCAACGCGGTGGTGCGCAAAAACGGCACCGTGCCCGTGCTCGTCCGCGACGTGGCCGAGGTGGACTTCGGCCACGCGCTGCGCTTCGGGGCACTCAGCTCCAACGGGCAGGGCGAGGTGGTGGGCGGGTCAATCCTGATGATGAAGGGGGCCAACGGCAACGAAGTCATTACGACGCTGAAAAAGCGGATGGCCGAAATTCAGAAGGAATTACCCCCCGGCCTGGTCATCGAACCCTTCCTCGACCGCTCCGAACTCGTCAACGCCGCCATCGCCACCGTGGCCAAAAACCTCATCGAGGGGGCGCTCATCGTGATGGTGGTGATTCTGGTGTTCCTGGGCAACTGGCGGGCCAGTTTGCTGGCGGCGTCGGTGATTCCCCTGGCCATGCTGTTCGCGTTCATTCTGATGAAGCAGTTCGACGTGGTGGGCAACGTGATGAGCCTCGGGGCCATCGACTTCGGCCTGCTCGTTGACCCGGCCATCATCGTCGTTGAAGCGGCGGTGTTGTTTTTGGCCGTGCGGTTTGAGGGTTTGACCGGGTTTGAAGGTTTGAAGGAGGAATCAAACCCTCAAATTCTCAAACCCTCAAACTACCAAATCCGACAGGCAGTCGTCATCGACGCCGCCGGCGACGTGAAAAAATCGGTCGTCATGGGCGGCCTCATCATCCTCATCGTGTACGTGCCGATTTTGTCGCTTCAGGGCGTGGAGGGCAAACTGTTTTCGCCGATGGCCAAAACGGTGGGCTTCGCCATCGTGGGCGCGTTGCTGCTGGCCGTTACCTACGTGCCGATGATGTGCGCCGTGCTGCTGCGCCCGCCAAAATCGGCCCACGACCACGGGTTTTCCGAAAAAATTGTCCAGTTTTTCCTGCGCGGGCTGCGGCCCGTGGTAAGGCTGGGGCTGCGGTACAAAATCGCCGTGATTGCCTTCGCGGTGGTGGTGCTGGCAGCGGGGATTTTCGGGTTCAGCCGCATTGGCGGGGAGTTCGTGCCGAAAATTCAGGAAGGCGACATCGTCATCGACATGGACCTGCCCGTGGGCACCACGCTGACCGAATCCATCCGCCAGAGCGACATTTTTCAGGAAGGCTTGCGCAAACAATTTCCCGACGAAATCGCCGGGACGGTGTCCAAAATCGGCACTTCCGAGGTAAAGGTGGACCCCCTGCCGCTGGAATCTCAGGAAATCTACGTGTCGCTCACGCCGAAAGAGCAGTGGACGAAAGCCAAAACCCAGGAAGACTTGGCCGTGAAATTCAACGAATTCATGAGCCAGTTTCCGGGGCCGATTTACGCCATTTCGCAGCCCATCGAAAGCCGGGTGAACGACATGCTCAGCGGAGCGCGCACCGACGTCATCGTGCAACTCTACGGCACCGACCTCGACACGCTCGTCAACCGCACGAAGCAAATCATTCAGGTGGTGCGCAAGGTGCCCGGCGCGGTGGACGTGAAGGGCGGCAAGGTGTTCGGCCTGCCCCAGCTCAACATCCAGTACGACCGGCAGCGGCTGGCCGTGCACGGCATCAAGGTCGAGCAGGTGAACCGGGCCATCCAGATGGCCTTCGGCGGGGCCACGGCGGGGGTGGTGTACGAAGGCGACAAGCGCTTCGACGTGACGCTCCGGCTCGTGGGCGAAGACCGCACCCGCCCCGAAAACATTCAGAACCTGATGCTCGACAGCGAAAGCGGTAACCCCGTACCCCTCCGCGAGGTGGCCACCATCACCGAATCCATCGGCCCGGCGGAAATTGCCCACGAAAACCTGAAGCGGGTAGTCAATCTGGGCTTCAACGTCCGGGGCCGGGACCTCGAATCGGTCGTCAACGACGTGATTGCCACCGTGAACCGGCAGGTAAAACTGCCCAAAGGCTACTCCATCAACTACGGCGGCGAATTTGAAAACTTCAGCCGGGCCAAGTCGCGGCTGGCCATCGTGGTGCCCCTGGCGCTGCTGGTGATTTTCGGGCTGCTCTACCTGACGTTCCGCAACTTCCGCGACAGCCTCCTGATTTACGCCGTCGTGCCGCTTTCGGCGGTGGGAGGCATATTTTCGCTCCTCGTCCGCGACATGAACTTCAGCATTTCGGCGGGGGTGGGCTTCATTGCGCTCTTCGGCGTGGCCGTGCTCAACGGCATCCTGCTCGTCAGCCACTTCAACACCCTCCGCGACCAGGGTGTAGCCGACCCCAACGAGCGGGTGCTGCGGGGCATCGACGAACGCTTCCGGCCCGTGCTGATGACCTCGTTCGTGGCCGCGCTGGGCTTTCTGCCGATGGCCCTTTCGACCTCCGTCGGGGCCGAGGTGCAGAAGCCCCTCGCCACCGTCGTGATTGGCGGCCTGCTCACGGCTACCGTGCTGACGCTCATTGTTTTACCCGTGCTTTACGCCCTCTTCGCCCGCAAGGACGAACCCGTGCACAAGCCCGAACCCACCGAGGAATTGGTATGAAATCAATGGATAAACACCCCTTAAAAAAAATAGCTTCCCCCGACGCGTCATTGCGAGCGCAGGTGTTTGAAAGCCGCGAAGCGGAATTTCAAACACCGCAGCGAAGCAATCCCCCATCGGTAGCCAAAATAGCTTTCGGGAAGAACGGTTGGAATGGAAACGTGCTTGGTGGAAGCTATCTCGGTCTCCGATTGGGGATTGCTTCGCGGAGGCGGATGAATTTCGTTTCTCTCAATTCATCCGCCTCCGCTCGCAATGATGGGTGGGGGAGGCTGATTTTTTGTTTCTGGAAAAATATCGTTCTGGTTTTGGCAGGCTGTTTTTTTCTTGAAAATCAAACGTTAGCCCAATCCGCCCCGCCCCGCGTCGTCACGCTTCAGGAAGCCATTTCGTTTTCACTGAAAAACAACCCCCAGGTCAACCTTGCCCTGCTGCGGGCCGACAAGCAGCGGGCCTTGCTGCCCAGCGCCCTGAGCCTGACCGGCCCGGAACTGATTTTCGAGTCGCCCACCACGCGGAATTTTCAGCCCGGCGTGCTCGTGCCCGTGGCCCTGCCTACCGTATACAAGCACCAGCGCATCGCCCAGCAGAACCAGGTGAAATTGGCCGAAACCGAGCGGGGCGTAACGGCCAACGCCCTGCGGTACAACGTCCGGACGATTTACAACGAACTGCTCTACCTCCGGGAAAGCATCGCCAACTACCGCCGCCAGGACAGCCTGCTCCTCGATTTCGCCCGCGTGACCGAAGTACGGCAGCGCGTGGGGCAGATTTCGCGCATCACGGTGCTTAACGCCCAGTCGCAGCAGCGCGAACTCGAATACCAACTCGACCAGACCCGCGCCCGCGCCCGGAGTGGCCGCATTCAACTGGCCCTGCTGATGGGCATGCCCAACGACACGGCCCTGCGCGTGACGGGGCCGTTTGTGAAAACCCAGTTCACGCGGCCCTACACGGCGGTGGACACGTCGTTTGCCCAAAACCCCCAGACCGGCGTGGCCCGGCAAAACCTCGCCCTCAGCCAGTCGCTGCTGACGTTGGAGAAAAAACGGCGGCTGCCCAACCTGATTTTCGGGTATCTCAACCAGGGCGGGCCGGAGTCGCCGCTGCTGTACCGGTTCCGGTTCGGGGTGTCGCTGCCGTTTTACGGCTGGGTGGCCCGTTCGCGCATCGACGCCGCCAAAATCGACGTCAACATCGCCCAGACCGAAATCGCCCTGCGGCAGTACCAGTTGCGCGGGGATTTTGACAAAGCCTACGCCGATTACCTCCAGTACGCCGAGGCCCTCGATTATTTTGAAGGCATCGGTCTGCGCGAAGCCGAAGAAATCGTCCGCGCTGCCCGCGACGGCTACCGACTGGGGGTTATCGGGTACTACGATTACCTGCTCAGTCTGCAATCGGCTTTTAAAATCCGGGCGGAGTACCTTGAAGCGATTCGCAATTACAACAACGCCGTCATTGCCATGCAATACCTGACGGGCGAATAATTCACCGCCGCGCCTCTGCGCCTCTGCGTGAAAATGGTGTCACGCAGAGGCGCAGAGGCGCGGAGAAAAGCAAAGCAAGCATGAAAACGATGTATGTCTTGACGGCCCTGCTGTCCGCTCTTCTCCTCACCAACTGCGGGGGCGAGGAGGCCACGGAAACCAACGACACTACCGCCCAACCCGCCCCGCCCCAGAATGCCGACACGCTCCGGCTTTCGGCCAAGCAACTGGAGTCGGTCAATGTCGAGTTGATTGGTTTTGAGAACCGCCCGCTGCGGCCCGTTATCAACGCCAACGGCCGGGTGAGCCTGCTGCCCGACTCGAAAGCCGGCGTCCACACCGAAATCGAAGGCCACATCGACGCGATTTACGTGCGCGAAGGGCAGTTCGTGAAAAAAGGGCAGGTGCTGGCCAAACTGACCAGCATGGAGTTTCTGGAACTCCAGAACCAATACCTGAGCGCCAAAAGCGAGGCCGACTTTCTGGACGTGGAGTTTCACCGGCAGGAAGAACTCAAAAAAAGCAACATCGGCGTGCTGGCCGAGTACCAAAGCACCGAAGCCAAGCGCAACGCGGCCCTGGCTCGTATCCAGGCCCTGAAGGCCAAACTCAACCTGCTCGGTACGCCGACCGCGCCCCTCGACAACCCCCGCACGGCCAAAGTGTCGCCCGCCGTGTACCTGAAAGCCCCCATCGGCGGGTCGGTGTACCGGGTGTACAAAAACCTCGGCATGGCGCTGATGCCCAGCGAAACGCTCGTGGAAATCATCAACCCGGAGAAGTTTGAAGCGAAGGTGTTCGTGTACGAAAACGACGCCGACCTCATCCGCGAAGGGCAGGCCGTTGAGTTGAGTTTCGCCAACGAATCCATCCCACCCGTGACGGGCCGCGTGGCCTACATTTCCCGCTCGCTTGACACCGAAAACCGCACCATCACGCTGCACGTCAATTTCAAACTGCCCGGTGCCCAGCAGAAATTGCTCTCGGAAATGAACGTGCGGGCCAAAATCGTGGGCGTCACCGAACGCAGCAGCCCCAGCACCCTCCCCCGCACGGCCATCCTGACCGATGGCGAGGCCAGCTACATTTTCGCCACCACCAACCCGACCGCCGACCGGATACCCCTGCGGAAGTTCAAGGTCGAAATCGAGAACGAAGGCGAGGACTTCGTGCAGGTGGGCGTGCTCGAAAAACTCCCCACCACGGCGAAGGTGGCCAACAAAAACATCCTGGCTCTGGAGGCGGAGCGGAAAAAGAACGAATAAATTTTTTCACCACAGAGGACGCAGAGTTTTGCACAGAGTTTCACGGAGGAAAAACTCTGCGTAACTCTGTGCCGAACTCTGCGAACTCTGTGGTTAACACCTACGACGTCATCCTCATCGGCGGGGGCCTGGCGGGCCTGACGGCCAGCATCCGCCTGGCGCAAAAAGGCCGGAAAGTGCTCGTCGTGGAGCGGAAAACCTACCCGTTCCACCGCGTGTGCGGGGAGTACGTATCCAACGAAACGCTGCCGTACCTCCGCTCCCTCGGCTTCGACCCCGCCGCCCACGGCGCGGCCCAAATCGCCAACTTCCGCTTCACCGCCCCCGGTGGCCGCGCCCTCGACGCCCCCCTCGACCTCGGCGGCTTCGGTCTGAGCCGCTACGTGCTGGACTTTGAATTGTTCAAACTGGCCGAGCAGGTGGGCGTTGATTTTAAATTGGCAACAACGGTCGGGCAAATCGAGCGGAGTAAGAATGACGAATTTTCAATTTTCAATTCTCAATTCTCAATTGCCACGGCTCCGGTGGTGCTGGCCAGTTACGGCAAACGTACCCGCCTCGACGTTGCGCTCGACCGCGATTTTCTGCGAACGCGTTCTCCCTACGTCGGCGTGAAATACCACGTCCGCACGAATTTCCCCGCCGACCTCATCGCCCTCCACAACTTCCGCGACGGTTACTGCGGCATCTCGGCCATTGAGGGGGGCAAGTTCTGCCTCTGTTACCTGACCACCCGCGACAACCTCCGCCGCCACGGCAGCATCCCCGACATTGAGCGGAAAATCCTCTGGCGAAACCCACACCTGCGCCGGATTTTCACCGAATCCGAATTTTTGTACGAAAAACCCGAGGTCATCAACGAAATCAGTTTTGCCCCCAAAACCAGCGTCGAAAACGGGGTTCTGATGGTCGGCGACGCGGCCGGGCTGATTACCCCGCTCTGCGGCAACGGCATGGCGATGGCCATCCACGGCGGCAAACTCGCCGCCGATTTGACGGAGGAATTTTTAGCGGGGAAAATTTCGAGGGAAATGTTGGAGCGGCGCTACGCCGAAACCTGGCGGCGGCACTTCGCCCGTCGGCTCTGGGTGGGACGGCAGGTGCAAAAGCTCTTCGGCAGCGAGCGGCTGTCGGATTTCACCGCGCTGGCCTTCGGTGTGGCCCGTCCGCTGCTCGGGCTGGTCATTCGGGCGACGCATGGGAGGCCGTTTTAGTCGTTAACCAAAATGAAGCAAGGCCACAATATTCAAGAAAGTCAAGTTCGCCAACCGTCCATTCCTCGGCCTCGCAAAGTTCGGGTAAGTCATCGCTAAAACGTTCGTACTTGTCCGCGATTCGACTGGCGTGTGGTATCCGTTTTCTAGTTTTCCGGCTCAACCAATCCCGAACGCAGGTAATCATTCGTCGTTCGTTGCCGTCGTGATTCTTGATGTCCTGGCCGCTCAAATCGGAAATGAACTGATGAAATCGAAATTGTTCGCTCTCCAAAATGAGGTATTTCTTGCTTTGATGGCTGTCGCCACCAAAATGAAGGCAACCCATGAAGATCCCCAATTCGAGGGGCATGTTGAAGCGAGGCAAACGCCCTGATGTGTCAACCCGCGACAAATCGTGGATGCCGTATTTTGAACCGCCAATCAGCCGCATGATTTTCTGGATCCGGATGTCATCGGAGTCGTCCTCTTCTTTGGCACACCGGGGAATGAAGCCGCAGGCGATGATGGTGAACACCATCATGTCGAAGAGGGGCTTGTAATGGGAATCAAAAGGGCAATTGACGAAGGCGTTCAGGTTGTAATCATCCTCAATTTGACTCATTTGGGTTTCTTCTTGTTCAGGTTCAGAACGGCACGCTCTGCTTTGACCGCGACCGACTTGGGAATGGCGGGATGAGCTTTGATGATTGTTTTTTCCTTCGCGACGCCTTTAAACGGAGTCCCATCCCGCTTCACCTCCAAGAATTTACCGGTTTCGGAGTCGCGCTTGATGTAATGCCCGGTTTGGGGGTTGTACACCTGCGTTCGCTTCTTGACCGCCCCCACGCGTGTGTTTTTGCCGGTGTTAACTGCCATGATTTTGTCGAAAAAGAATCCTGCTGTACGAAGATAGCAGGATTCTTTTTCACGTCGTAAAAAGTTACGGCTCAACCGAAAACCGGTACTCCGTCGTCGAGCGGAAGGTTTCGCCGGGGCGGAGAATCGTGTTCGGGTACGTCGGGTGGTTGGGAGAGTCGGGGTAATGCTGGGTTTCGAGGGCCAGGGCTTCGCGGAAGTTGGTGGCCTTGCCGTACTTGCCCACGTCCTTGCCGGTGAAGAAGTTGCCTCCGTAAAACTGCATGGCCGGTTCGGTCGTGTAGATTTCCATCGTGATGCCCGACTTGTCGCCTGTCACCTGCCCGGCTTTGGTCATCTCCCCCGCTTTTTTGTTAAGCACCCAGTTGTGATCGTAGCCGCCGCCGAATTTCAGTTGTTCGTTGTCCTGGCCTACCTGCGCGCCGATGGCCGTCGGCTGGCGGAAGTCGAAGGGCGTGCCTTCCACCGGTACCGGTTCACCCTGGGGAATCAGGCCCTTGTCCACCGGTGAGTAGCGGTCGGCGTCGATTTGGAGCACGTGGTTGTTGATGGTGCCGCTACCTTCGCCGTTGAGGTTGAAAAAGCCGTGGCTGGTGGGGTTGTTCGGCGTAGGCTTATCGGTCGTGGCGGTGTAGTCGATTTTCAACCCGTTGTCTGTTAGCGAATACACGACTTTCGTGGTCAGATTTCCCGGAAAACCACCTTCGCCGTCCTTGGCCGTGTAGGTGAGTTCGAGGGTTTTGTCGTCTACCTGTTTGGCGTCCCAGACCTGGTTGTGGTACCCCGTCGGACCGCCGTGGAGGGTGTGGCCGTTGTTGTTCAGCGCCGTCTGGTACGTTTTGCCGTCGAGGGTGAATTTGCCGTTCGCGATCCGGTTGCCCACCCGCCCGACGACGGGACCGTAAAACGGCTCCCCGGCTTTCTGGTAATCGGCCAGCGAGGCAAAACCCGCCGACACGTCGGTGGGATTCCCGGCTTTGTCCGGCACAATAAGGCTCACGATGCGCGCCCCGAAGTTGGTGATGGCTACCTGGATCTTGTCGTTTTTGAGCACGTAGAGCGCGGTTTTCTTGCCGCTGACTTCGCCCTCGAAGCCGTTGGGATCGGGGAGTTGGTACGTGATGGAAGCAGAATCGGGCATGGCCGTTTGGTTCGAGTCGGAAGAAGATTCGGTGTTGGGTTTGGACTGGCAGGCGGCGAGCAACAGCAGGGCCGCCGCCGGAACGAGGAGTTTTTGCATGGAAGGGTTTGGAGGAAGTTTTTGGATTCAAAAGTAGGGAAAGGCGGGTTTTGTCCCCGTCAGCCCATCCCCAGCGAGGGAATTAATTCCCTCGCTGGGGATGGGCTGACGTCGCTCACACCACAATCGCCGTCGTGCTCTTCACCTCCTCCATGACGAACGAACTGCTCATGTGCGAGACCGATTTCATGACCGACAACTTGCTCTGGTAGAACGAATTGTACGCCTCCATGTCGCTCACGACGACCTTCAGGAGGTAGTCGAAATTGCCCGACACCACGGCGCATTCGAGCACTTCGGGCATTTGCCGGATGGCCTCGTTGAAGTCCAGAAAACTTTCCTGCCGCTGCTTGTCGAGAGTCACGAAACAGTACACCGTCAGACCCCGGCCCAGCGCCCGGCGGTTGAGCAGGGTCACGTACCGCTCGATGATGCCCTCGCGCTGGAGTTTTTTGATGCGGTCGTGAACGGGCGTGATGCTCAGGTTAATCTGCTCGGCGATTTCGCGGATCGTCAGCAGCGCGTTGGCTTGCAGCAGGTTCAGGATTTTGCGGTCGGTGTCGTCTAAGTTCATGCTATGCCGTAGTTTTTTCCGTGAGAGTGGGCGGAAAAGTAGGGTGAACGAATTTTTTTGCCAACAAGCCTTTTCAAAAAGAACGATTTTGGTATTTCAGAATCATCCACCGAAAAACATTCCGAAAGCTGGACCTTTGCTCCATCGTTCGCACCAATTTTAACCTCTGCAACACCATGCTCATCGGCGTTCCCAAAGAAATCAAAAACAACGAGAATCGCGTCGGGCTGACGCCCGCCGGGGTGGCTGAATTCCGCAAACACGGCCACCAGGTCTTCGTGCAGGCCACGGCCGGCGAAGGCAGCGGCTTTCCCGACGAGGAGTACGAAGCCGCCGGGGCCACGCTCCTGCCCACCATCGAGGACGTGTACGCCACTGCCGAGATGATTGTGAAGGTGAAAGAACCCATCGCCTCCGAGTACCCGCTCATCCGCGACGGGCAGTTGCTGTTCACTTACTTCCACTTCGCCTCGTCCGAAGAACTCACCCACGCCATGATGCAGCGCGGGGCCGTGTGCCTGGCCTACGAAACGGTCGAAAAAGCCGACCGCAGCCTGCCCTTGCTGGTGCCCATGAGCGAAGTGGCCGGCCGCATGGCGATTCAGGAAGGCGCGAAGTACCTCGAAAAACCCCTCAAAGGCCGGGGCATCCTGCTCGGCGGCGTGGCCGGGGTGAAACCCGCCAACGTGCTCATCCTCGGCGGTGGCATCGTGGGCACGCAGGCCGCCAAAATGGCCGCCGGACTTGGTTCCAACGTGACCATCGTGGACATCAGCCTGCCCCGCCTGCGCTACCTCGAAGACATCATGCCCGCCAACGTCGACACGGTGATGTCCAACGAATACAACATCCGCGATTTGGTCAAACAAGCCGACCTCATCGTGGGCGCGGTGCTGATTCCGGGCGCGAAGGCCCCGCACCTCATCACCCGCGACATGCTCAAGCTGATGAAACCCGGCACCGTGCTCGTGGACGTGGCCGTGGACCAGGGCGGTTGCATCGAAACCTGCACGCCCACCACCCACGAAAACCCCACGTTCATCATCGACGGCATCGTGCATTACTGCGTGGCCAACATGCCCGGCGCGGTGCCCTACACGAGCACCCTGGCCCTCACCAACGCCACGCTGCCCTACGCCATCCAACTGGCCAACAAGGGCTGGCAGCGAGCCTGCGCCGAAAACGAGGAGCTCAAAAAGGGCCTCAACGTCGTTCACGGCAAGGTGGTGTACCGGGGCGTGGCCGAAGCCTGGGGCCTGCCCCTCGACGACGTCAGCCGCGTGATGACCGAAAGCGCGCTGGTGGCTTGATTTTTAGCAGGTTTCTTCATCGAACAAACGGACCCGTCGGCAGCTTGCCGACGGGTTTTTTGTTTTTGGGTGGGAAGGATTACTTTTGGGAAAACGCCGTTGCCATGTTGACCGAAGCGATTCTGCAAAAAGGTGGGTTAGCCTTTCGGTTTCCGAACGGAAGCTTGTCGGAGGATGCGTTTTTTGAATTGTGCCGGGTAAATCGGGAGATTCGATTTGAGCGAAGGGCTAACGGAGAAGTGATGGCATTGCCACCCCTCGGCTTGCTCGACAGCGCCAGAAATGCGCGGGTTAACGCGCAGTTGAGCGAATGGCCTGAGAAGCGAAGCGGAGTTGCCTGCATGAACGCGGGCTTCACGCTGCAAGACGGCTCGGTGAAATCTCCAGGCGCAGCGTGGATTGTCACAGAGCGATGGTTGGCCCTACCGCCCGAAGACCGCAAAAAATTCGCCCACATCGCCCCGGATTTTGTGATCGAGTTGATGTCGGAAAACGACAAACTGAGCGAGAGCCAGGAGAAAATGATGGAGTGGATGGAAAATGGCGTTCGCCTCGGCTGGCTGATTGACCCCAAGCAGGAAAAAGTTTTCATCTACCGCCCCGAAGGCTTGGTTTCCATTGTGGAAGGGTTTGATAAAACGGTTTCGGGGGAGGAAGTTTTGGTGGGGTTTGAGTTGAGGTTGGAGCGGTTGAAACTATAAGATTCATGCGAAAAATAACTCAAATCTCACTCGATCTGAAGTAAAGCACCTTGATGTTTTTTTCTAATTTTTTTATACGTCTCAATATCAACTCTTCTGAAATTTATTTTTCCGCCATCTCCAATTTTTTCAAATGAATTAGTAGAAGATACAACATAAATTCCTGTTTCATTGCAGAATATGAAAGCGGTGAGGAAGGAATCAAATCCACTCATATCAGTATTTACCATGTATCCACTCTTGGGTAATTCTTGTTTTTCGTATTTACCTGCGACTAATGCTATACCCCTTTCACTGTTATTGTTATAATCAATAACTGTTAAAAAATTCTCTTTACAATTATTCAGAATGTAATGCGACAATCGGTAATTTGTTTTAAAAAATAACCAAAAACCAAGTATAGCTAAACAAAACAGACCGATCACAAGAGCACTTTTTGTTAAGTTTCGCATTAGATCATTTTTTGATTTTAGAACTTAAGATAATTTTCCGGCTTGCACCGATTTGCAACCGATGCAATGTCAACTCGACTCAGGCTTTGCCCCCCGGCTCGCACCGATTTGCACTCGGTGCGCACATGATTTTGCGTCTCTGACGCCCTTCACACAAACGCCGCCAACTTCCGAAACGTGATGTACCCCAGCGCCGCCACCATCACGGCCAAAAGGTAAAAGTTGATGTCGAAATTGGCCGGGTTGCCTACGTAGAGCGTACCCGAGGTGTAGGCCCCAACGAAGGTATCGACGTTCTCAGCAAGGGGCGTCATCCATTTCCGTCTTTTTTTTGCGCGGAAAATTCGTCCTGAACATGAAACTCTGCCTCGCCCAAACCCGTCCCGCCAAAGGCGACCTTGCCCGCAACGCGGCGGCGCACCTTCGGCTTATCGGGCGGGCCATGAGCCACGGGGCGGAGGCCGTGTTCTTCCCCGAATTATCCCTCACTGGCTACGAACCCAGTCTGGCTGAGAGCCTTGCCACGCACCCCAACGACCCACGCTTCGCCCCGTTTCAGCAACTCAGCGATGCCCACGGGCTGCTCATCGGCCTCGGCCTGCCTACCCGGCAGGCGGCGGGGGTGTGCATCAGCCTGCTGCTGTTCCAGCCCCACCAGCCCGTCCACACGTACTCGAAAGGCCACCTCCACGCCGACGAAGAGCCGTTTTTCGTGAGCGGCCCCAACTTTCCCGTGCTTCACGTCCGGGCAACCTGCCTCGCCCCGGCCATCTGCTACGAACTCTCCGTGCCCGAACACGCCGAAACCGCCCACCGGGCCGGTGCCCAGGTGTACGTCGCCAGCGTCGCCAAGTCGGCGAGCGGGGTCGAAACGGCCCTCGACCGGCTTTCCGACATCGCCCGCACCTACGCCCTGCCCACGCTGATGGTCAACGCCGTCGGCCCCAGCGATGACTTCGTGAGCGGCGGTCGGTCGTCGGTGTTCAACGCAGCGGGGGAGCTGGTCGGGCAGTTGCCCGCCAACCGCGAGGGCCTGCTGCTGTACGACTTAGGGACGGGGGAGGTCATTTCAACTGCATCCCCATGACGACAGGTCATTTCATGCAACGCCGCACCTTCCTCCGCTCCCTCGCCGCCACGCTCGCCGCGCCCCGGCTGCTCCGGGCCAACCCGCCCGACGATGTAACCGGCCGAATCCTCACCGTCCGTGGCCCCATTAGGCCGGAAGCGTTCGGCACCGCGCTCATCCACGAGCACGTGCTGGTGGATTTCATCGGGGCCGACAACATCACCCCCGACCGCTATCAGCGCGACGACGTGGTGCGGCGGGTGCTGCCGTTTTTGCGGGAAATCAAGGCCCTGGGCGTGCAGTCGCTGGTGGAATGCACGCCCGCGTACCTGGGCCGCGACCCGCTGCTTTTGAAAACGCTTTCTGAAAAAACCGGCCTGCACCTGCTCACCAACACGGGCTACTACGCCGCGGCGGGCAACAAATACCTGCCCCCGCAAGCTTACACCGAAACTGCCGAGCAGTTGGCCCAACGCTGGATTCGGGAGTTTCGGGAAGGCATCGACGGCACCGGCATCCGGCCCGGCCACATGAAGATTAGTGTGAACGCATCGAAGCGAACGCTGGAAGACCTTGACCGGAAAATCGTGACGGCGGCGGGCCTGACGCACCGGCAAACCGGCCTGACCATCACCTCGCACACGGGCCTGGCCCAACCCGCCCGCGAGCAACTCGACCTGCTGCGCGGCCTGGGCGTATCGCCCTCGGCCTTCATCTGGACCCACGCCCAGGCCGAAGCGTTTACGAACAAAACCCTCGAACCCTACGCCGAACTTGCCCAGCGTGGGGCCTGGGTCAGCCTCGATGGTGTGGGCGACGACAACGCCGGAACCTACGCCGAAATCCTGCTTTTCCTGAAAGAAAAAAAGCAGCTCAACCGCGTGCTGCTCTCCCACGACGCGGGCTGGTACCGCCCCGGTGAGCCAAATGGCGGTGAATTTCGGCCCTTCACGTCGATTTTCAAGGTGCTGCTGCCCAAGCTGCGGGCGGCGGGTTTTTCGGCGGACGACGTTAGGCAACTTCTTGTGACGAACCCGGCGGAGGCGTTTGCGATCAAGGGAGTCTGAACCGCGATTGGCCTGGATTAACGGATTTTCAGGATTGAGGAAATCGATTTTTGCTTTTCATCCTGACCATTCTAAAATCCTGACCAATCGCGGTTCAGACCCCCTGCAACGCCCGCACCGCCGCGTTGAGCCGCGCGATGCGCTGGAGTTTCTGGTACTCCGTCGGCGGGGCCACGCGCTCCCGGCAGTCGGCGATGGGGCAGCGTTCGCAGGTTTCGTTGACCACCCGGCGGGGCAGGGCGGGGTCGTCGAGGAAGTGGACGAGGGTGCGCAGCGGCTCGTCGAGGGCCAGGCCCAGGCACACGCTGCTGTTCACGCCCGGCTTGGGCGGCGAGGGCTTCGCCAGGGCCAGCACGAGGTATTCGGTGTCGGTATCAAAATACGCCGACCGCTGCGCCCGGCTGAGGGGCTGGCCGTTCCAGGCCCCGGTTTCCTGCAACACCTCCAGTTCTTTCAGCATCCCCAGCGCAATCCAGCGGCGGCAGTAGTGCTCGCTCGTCGTGGCGTGCGGGCTGTGGTGGCGCGAAAGGTGCATTTCCTTCGCCAGCGAAAAATCGGGGCTGCCTGCCGCATGGTCGAAGCGAAGAAAAAAGTGGTTGTTGAGGTTGAAATGGCTCGTCAGCAGGTTGCTCATTCGCAGCAGCAGCATTTCGGGGGTCACCTGAAAGCGGGTGAGCAGGGTGGGCAGGGCCGCTTCGTCCCAGGTTTTCTGGCCGAAAAACTCGTTGAGCGCCGCCACCATCAGGGGCTTGGGCATCAGCACCGCGCGGGCGAAGTACGAAGCCCGGAAGTTGTTCAGCACCTGCTCGAACGACTCCGCCTCCACTACCGACGACACCAGTGGCCGAGCGTTCACGGGAATCTGCATGAAGGCATAGCCCACCTCGCGGGCCAGCGTGAAGGTGCGCTGCTCTCCGCCGAGTTGCTCGTTGAGCAGCAACCGGGGCGTCGCGCCGGGAATCAAAACCGACCGCAGGCTGGCCAGGTCGGGGTGGGTGATTTCGGAAAACGGTTCGAGCACGTAGCGCCGCTCGGTCAGCAGCCAGGTTTCGAGAAAAGGCGCGTCCACGGCCTCGCCCCTGGGGTTGAATTGACGGAAAAACGCGGCGGCCTCCGCTTCAAGGTCGTCGAAGTGGTTGTCGTGCATTTCCTGGAAGGTGCGCAGGGCGGAAAAGAAAAACTGCTCCACCCGCATCCCGTGCGTACGGCTGATTTCGAGCAGGGTGCTGACGAAGGCCGCCACTTTCGAAGGGGCGTTGGAAAGCAAATCGAGCAGGCTGGCTGCGTCGAGGCCGAAGAGTTCGAGGGGCAGTTCGTGGAGGAGGTTCGAGTCGAGGAGTTCGGCAATGGGTTCGAGTTTTTTGCTCAGTTTGGCCGACACCAGCGTGTCGTAGTCCGCACCCAGGGCGGCGGCGAGGGCGAAGATTTTCTCCGTCTTCGGGTATTTTTTGCCCTTCTCGATTTCGTTCAGGTACGACACCGACAGCCCCGAACGCGTCGCCAGGTCGCTGAGGGAAACGCCTTTTTCCTGGCGTAAATGCTTGATTTTTAAGCCAAAAATAAGTCGAATTCGGTCGGAGTCGTGGGCCACCTGGGGAAGTTTGATTGTCCGCTCCAAAAGTAGCATCCGCACGGGGGTTCAGCAAATTTTCTTCATTTAGCGAAATTTCGCTTGATTGAAATTTTTCGCTGAATTACTTTTGCACCGTCAATTCCCTCGTCGTTGATCAGCCCCGGCGTTGACGCCGTTCCGTGTTCGGGGCAACGTGTTCTCTCAACTTCATTTCGTCATCCAACTTTTTCGCCGATGGAAACTGCCGTGCTCCGCGCCCCGACCCCGACGATTCCTTTCGCCCTCCAGAACGCCCTCGGCCTGCTTCGCTGCCGGGAAATTGGCTACCAGCTTCCGCCCGACGACCTCGTCCGCCACGCCCTCGAAAACGGCGAGGGCATGCTCACCGACGCGGGTGCCCTGATGTGCGACACGGGCCGGTTCACGGGCCGCTCGCCGAAGGACAAGTTCGTGGTGAAGGACGAAAACACGGCCCCGACCGTGTGGTGGGGCGATGTCAACCACCCGTTCGATTCGGAAAACTTCGGTCGGCTGCACCACAAAATGCTGGACTTCCTGGCCGACCGCCGGGTGTACGTTCGCTGCGCCGAAGCCGGGGCCGACCCGCGTTTCCGCCTCCGACTGGCGGTGGTGAACACCCTGGCCTGGCACAACCTCTTCGCCCACAACCTGTTCCTGCGCCCCACCGACGCCGAACTCGAAAACTTCGAGCCGGACTGGACCCTGCTCTGCGTGCCTGAGTTTGAGGCCGACCCGGCCACCGACGGTACCCGGCAGGGCAATTTCACGGTGATTGATTTTTCCCGGAAAGTCATCCTCATCGGTGGCACGGGCTACGCGGGGGAAATGAAAAAAAGCGTGTTCACCGTGCTGAATTACCTGTTGCCCCAGGAACACGGCGTGCTGCCCATGCACTGCGCGGCCAACGTCGGCGAAACGGGCGATACGGCCTTGTTTTTCGGACTCTCCGGAACGGGCAAAACCACCCTCTCCGCCGACCCCACCCGCCGCCTCGTCGGCGACGACGAGCACGGCTGGGCCGACGACGCGGTGTTCAACTTCGAGGGCGGCTGCTACGCGAAGGTCATGAGCCTCAGTCCCGAAAAAGAACCCGAAATCTTCGCCGCCATCCGGCCCGGCGCGGTGCTCGAGAACACCCGCTTTTTCCCCGGCACCACCACCGTCAACTACGCCGACCAGTCGGTGACCGAGAACACCCGCGTAGGCTACCCGATTGATTTCATTCCGGGGGCCGTGCAGCCCTCGGTGGCGGGCGCACCGAAGCACATCTTCTTCCTCACCGCCGACGCCTTCGGGGTGCTGCCGCCCATCGCGCGCCTCACGCCGGGGCAGGCGATGTACTACTTTTTGTCGGGCTTTACGTCGAAGCTGGCGGGCACCGAAATGGGCGTGAAAGAACCCCAGGCCACGTTTTCGGCCTGCTTCGGGGCGGCGTTTCTGCCCCTGCACCCCTCGAAGTACGCCGAACTGCTGGGTGAAAAATTGAAAGCGGGCGGCGTGCAGGTCTGGCTGCTCAACACGGGCTGGACCGGCGGGCCGTACGGCGTGGGCCAGCGGATGGGCCTCGACCACACGCGGGCGCTGATTGCGGCGGTCCTGCGCGGCGACCTCGACCGGGTGCCGTTCAAACCCCATGCCGTGTTTGGCGTAATGATGCCCACCCAATGTCCCGGCGTACCCGACGACCTGCTCAACCCCCGCGCCACCTGGGCCGACAAAACGGCCTATGACCTCCAGTCGAACGCGCTGGCCTGTGCGTTTCGGAAAAACTTCCAGCCTTACGCCGGGCACGTCGGCCCCGACGTGCGGAACAGCGCGCCGGAGCCGCTGTTTCTGGATTGAATCGCAGCGGACATCTCGTAGGGGCAACCGCAAGCCCTCTGCGTTCCACGCCCACGACGCCACGGGCAACCGCAAGGGTTGCCCCTACGAGACGTCCGCTGAAAAACGGTTCATTGAGTTGCACACAACAAGGAATGCTTGGCAATGTACCAAGCTGGTTGGGTAAATCACTGGTTTGTAAAACTTTGTCGAACTAACCTTTGTCTCCTCGCCAAACCCTGACTGCCATGAGCGCCGAAGAAAAAGTAGAAGAAAAAATCGCGTTGCCCGTCGGCGTCACGCTCGACCGCTTCATCAAGCGGAAGCAAGAAGATTTTCCGTTTGCCTCCGGCGAACTTTCGCAGTTGCTGCGCGACATCGCGCTGGCGGCCAAAATCGTGAACCGCGAGGTGAACCGCGCCGGGCTGGTGGATATCACCGGGGCGTTTGGCGCTGAAAACGTGCAGGGCGAAAGCCAGCAAAAACTCGACGTGGTGGCGCACATCCGCTTTATCCGGGCGCTCAAAAACGGGGGTGAAGTGGCAGGTATCGTGTCCGAGGAAGTGGAGGACATCATCTGCACCGGCAACGAGTGGAGCAAGTACGTCGTGGCAATGGACCCCCTGGATGGCTCCTCAAACATCGATGTGAATGTGTCCATCGGGACGATTTTTTCGGTGTACCGCCGCATTACGCCCGTGGGCACCGCGCCGACGATGGCCGATTTCCTCCAGGGCGGCGAGGCGCAGGTGGCGGCGGGGTACATCCTCTACGGCTCCTCCACGATTCTGGTGTACACCACGGGCCACGGCGTGAGCGGCTTCACCTACGAGCACTCGCTGGGCGAATTTTTCCTGTCCCACGCCCACATCACCACCCCGACGACAGGAAAAATTTACTCCTGCAACGAAGGCAACCTCAGCGAATTTCCCGAAACCATTCAGCGGCAGGTCGAAAGCTACCGGCAGCGGGGTTTCGCCGCCCGGTACATCGGCTCGCTCGTCGGCGATTTTCACCGCAACCTGCTCAAAGGTGGCATTTACCTCTACCCGCCCACGAAAAAAGCCCCGAACGGCAAACTACGGTTGCTCTACGAAGGGTATCCGCTGGCCTTTCTGGTCGAGCAGGCGGGCGGAGCGGCCACCGACGGCACCCGGCGGATTCTCGACATCGAGCCAGAAAGCCTGCACCAGCGGGTGCCACTGTACATCGGTTCGTTGGAATTGGTGGAAGGAATTACAGGGGGGGATGGAGGGTGAATTGGGCATGGGTTGGTTGGATGCATTTCAAACGGCAAAACCCAACGGCTCACGCTTTTCCTGAATGGAACGCCTATTTTTGCCCCCGAAGTTTTCCAACCAACTAAATACCCCAAATGGCCAAGAAAGTCCTCATCATCGGGGCCGGGGGCGTGGGCAACGTCGTGGCGAAAAAATGCGCCATGAACCCCGACACGTTCTCGGACATCCTGCTCGCCACCCGCACCAAATCGAAAGCCGATAAAATCGCCGCCGACGCCAAAGCCAACGGCCTGCCGACGGAAATCAAAACCGCCGCCGTGGACGCCGACAACGTGGGCGAACTCGTCGCGCTCATCCGCGATTACCAGCCGTTCATGGTCATCAACGTGGCCCTGCCGTACCAGGACCTGCCCATCATGGACGCCTGCCTCGAAACCGGCACCCACTACCTCGACACGGCCAACTACGAGCCGAAAGACGTGGCCAAGTTCGAGTACTCCTGGCAGTGGGCCTACCAGGACCGGTACAAGCAGGCCGGGCTGATGGCCCTGCTCGGCTCCGGCTTCGACCCCGGCGTGACGCAGGTGTTCACGGCCTACGCCGCCAAGCACCACTTCCGCGAACTCCACTACCTCGACATCATCGACTGCAACGCGGGCGACCACGGCAAGGCCTTCGCCACCAACTTCAACCCCGAAATCAACATCCGCGAAATCACCCAGCCGGGGCGGTACTGGGAAGGGGGCCAGTGGGTCGAGATTCCGGCCCTGAGCCTGCACAAGCCCATCGAATACCCCGGCATCGGGCCGAAGGAAAGCTACGTGCTCTACCACGAAGAACTCGAATCGCTGGTGAAAAACTTCCCGACCCTGAAACGCGCCCGCTTTTGGATGACCTTCGGCCAGCAGTACATCACCCACCTCCAGGTGCTCCAAAACGTGGGCATGACGAGCATCCAGCCCGTCAAGTTTGGGGGCATGGACATCGTGCCGCTCGAATTCCTGAAGGCCGTGCTGCCCGAACCCGGCGAACTGGGTGAAAACTACACGGGCGAAACCAGCATCGGCTGCCAGATCAAGGGCATCGGCAAAGACGGCCAGGACCAGACCTACTACGTCTGGAACAACTGCAAGCACCAGGACGCCTGGCGCGAAGTGCAGGCCCAGGGCGTGAGCTACACCACGGGCGTACCCGCCATGATTGGCGCGAAACTGATGTGCGACGGCGTGTGGATGCAGCCGGGCGTGTACAACTGCGAAGAACTCGACCCCGACCCGTACATGGACTTGCTCAACCTCCACGGCCTGCCCTGGAACGAACGCCTGGGCATTCCGCTGCCGCACGAGTACCCGCACCCGTAGCGCCGACCTCTGGTCGGCGGCCCCGGCCCACCCAACCGTTTTCCTGTGACCTCAAGCGCCGACCCGTGGGATGGGTCGGCGTTATTTTTTCCGGCGAATTTTCGGAAAATCGGGCAGGTCGAGCGCAGGCAGCACCGGGTTCAGGGTTTTTCGGGAAATCACGAGGCGGAAAAACAACACGCCTTCGGCAGTGAACTCTTTCGCGAAGCGGTCACGTAGTTTGAGGCCCCGGTACACGGCGGTGTAGTTGATGCCCGCTTCCCAGCCGTGCAGAACTAGGGCCGCCTGCACGAATTCCACCGTTTTTTTCAGGTTGGAAAAATACACCACCGACGGTTCGGCCCGTCGCAATTCGGGCGAAGCGGGGGAGAGGTAAATGGCCAGTTCGTAAATCGGCTGCTGATCCACGGTTTTCGGAAAACTTTCTGAAAAATATCAGGGCTATTTTTCAGGCGGAAAACAATCGGGCCAGCTCCGCCGTTTTAACCACAACTTTCACGACGAAAAAAGCGGAGAATGCCCCGGCCAGAGTGGTCGGGGCTTTTTTCGTTTCAGGCGCTGGGGTATTCCACGGCCTCGCCCGTCTGGCGGAAACCGCGCGGTTCCCGCCACTTTTTGTAACCCTCGCTCAGAAAGCCGATGCCGTAACCGGTCAGTTGCACGAAGGCCGCTGCCAATCCGAGCACCGCGATACGCGGACTGCCTGTTTTCCGAAACGCGTCCGCTACCAGCAGCAGGCCGTACACCGCCATCACCCCGACCGACAGCCAGAACAACGGTTTGAAAACCAGAAACTGAAGCGGAAACGAAAAAAGCCACAGCGTGAACAGGGCCGGGAAAGCGTGGACCAGTTTCAGTTCGTCGGGGTAAAACCGGCTGATGTTGATGCGGGCGCGGCCAAAAAATTTCAGTTGCCGGAAAAACGCCCCAAAATTCGTCCGGCGCTTGTGGTAGATAAAGGCGTCGGGCAGCAGGGCGCTTTTGAAGCCCATCCTGAGGGCGGCGATGCTGAAAATGATGTCCTCACCCATGCGGGTGATGCGGAAGCCGCCGGTTTTCTCCCACACTTCCCGCGAGAGGCCGAGGTTGAAGCTGCGGGGGTGGAACGTCCCGCCCGCGTTGGTGGCCTTGCCCCGGATGCCTCCCGTGGTGAACACCGACGTCATGGCGTAGCTGATGGCCCGCTGGATGGGCGTGAAACTGGGGTGGTCGCGGTCGGGGCCGCCGTAGAAATCCAGGCGCTGCCCGTCGATTTCGCGGTTGACGATTTCCAAATAATCGGGTTCAAGCAGCGCGTCGGAATCGAGGACGACGAACCAGTCGCCGTGGGCGCGGGCCATGCCGTCGTTGCGGGCGAAGCCCTGCCCGCCGTTTTTTTTCTCGAAATACTGAATCTCCAGACTTTCCGAAAACTGCTTCACCACCGCCTCGGAGCGGACTTTCGACCCGTCTTCCACGACCACGACCTCGAAGTTTCGGTAGGTCTGCGCCGTCAGGCAGGCCAGCAGTTCGGCCAGTTCGTCGGGGCGGTTGTAAACGGGGATGATGAAGGAGAAGAAGCGCATGGCGACTCAGTACGTTTCATCAGCGGAGGGAATCCGACGATGCTGGCCTTTGAAAACGGAACGATGCCCCCGCGAGTGCAGGAACTTAAGCGACACAGAATCCGCAGAAAGTTGCCGAAGGACTGGTAACGTAACCCCTTCCCATCCAAACGACCAGCCGCTGTGCGGGTCGCTGGACCCGAGCAGCAGTTCGTCGTCCGCAATGTACCGAACTAGCGTGGCCTGCTTGCCGGGGTGCCATTTGCTGCTGTCCACCAACGTGATGTCGTCGGGTTTTGGAAGGTACCAGGGAGCTTCGTCGTGCAGCCTGACGATTTCCCGGAGAATGGTCCGCGAATCGGTCAGCGGAAACTTTTCCCGTCCGTAATTTCTGACAAAGCCCACCCATCGGGCGAAAAGCACCGCCGAAAGGAACAAGGCAGCGAATCGGAGGTGCCGTAGTGACTTCGATTGAGGAATGGCATAGTCGAGGCAGCGAATTCCGTACACGTACATTGGCCGGAGGCGTTGCCAGCGTAAGGTCATCGCCAAAAAACCGGTGATGCCGCCCGAGGCCAGCGCGACGATGTGCAACGAGAAGTACGAGTTCGACGGATCGTACCAACGGGGGCCTTCAAGAAACGGCAAGTACACGATGACACCGCACAGCATGCCAACCAGCAGCAGGCCCAAGCGGTTGCGGATGAACCCGGCCGCCCATCCCAACAAAATTCCTCCCGGCAAACCCATGACGGCCCCCACCACGGCGGAAACCATCAAGACAAGCAACGCTGCGTAGAAGGAAAAAGAATAGGCGAGGATGAAGTTGACGAAGACAAAAAGTACCGCACTGACCCCTCCGGTCAGTGTGCCGAGGGCCGTGCCGAACAAGCCCAGCTGGAGCAACGCGATGAGCAGATGTTTCCACCGGTACGTTTCCTCGCTGGCTGCGTTCAGTTCGGTTTTGCACATGGTTTTTCATTCAGGAAAAAACCTCCGACAAACTCTCCCCATGCGCCGCCACCACCTCATCCACCAATTCCTCCGTCAACGCCGTTGACAAAAACAAGCTTTCAAACTGCGAGGGCGTGAGGTACACGCCCCGGTCGAGCATGGCGTGGAAGTAGCGGCCGTAGGCGGGCAGGTCGGAGGTTTTCGCCGAAGCGAAATCCAGCACGGGATTTTCGGTGAAAAACAGTGTGTACATCGAGCCGATGCGGTTGAGCGTCAGGTTCCGCCCGGCTGTTTCGTTCGCCGCCCGCAGGCCCGCTTCGAGGCGCGCGCCGGTTTTTTCCAACTGCGTGTACACCTCGGGGTGCTCGTCGAGGTAACTCAGCATCGCCAGACCCGCCGCCATTGCCAGGGGATTGCCCGAAAGCGTCCCGGCCTGGTACACCGGCCCGGCGGGGGAGACGTAGTCCATGACGTCGGCCCGACCGCCGTAGGCCCCGACGGGCAGGCCCCCGCCGATGATTTTGCCCAGCGTCGTGAGATCGGGTTGCACGTCGGTGAGGCCCTGGTAACCCGCTTTCGAGAGGCGGAAGCCGGTCATCACTTCGTCGAAAATCAACAGGATTCCGGCCTCGTCGCAGCGTTTTCGCAGGCCCTCCAAAAATCCGGGCTGGGGGAGCACGAGGCCCATGTTGCCCACGACGGGTTCAAGGATGAGCGCGGCGATTTGCCCCGGATTCGCGTCCACGAGGGTTTGCACGGCGGCGAGGTCGTTGAAGGGGGCCGTCAGCGTGTCGGCCGCGACGCCCTTCGTCACGCCGGGGCTGTCGGGCACGCCGTTGGTGATGGCCCCGCTGCCCGCCGCAATCAGGAACGAGTCGCCGTGGCCGTGGTAGCAGCCTTCAAACTTGATGATTTTCTCCCGCCCCGTAAAGCCCCGCGCCACGCGAATGGCCGACATGGTGGCCTCGGTGCCCGAATTGACCATCCGCACTTTTTCTATGCTGGGCACCATCGACACGATTTTTTCGGCCATTTCGACCTCGCGGCGGGTGGGCGCGCCGTATGAAAACGAGAATTGCAGGGTGTCGGAAACGGCTTTCTGAATCAGATCGTGGGCGTGGCCCAAAATCATCGGCCCCCAGGAATTGATGAGTTCGATGTACCGGCGACCGTCTTCGTCGTAGAGGTAGGGGCCTTCGGCTTTTTGAATGAAAAGCGGCGTGCCGCCCACGGCCCGGAAGGCCCGCACCGGCGAATTGACCCCGCCGGGAATGACGGCTTTGGCGCGGTCGAAGAGGAGTTGACTCTGCATTTGTGAGAGGTGAGATTTTGTGAGAAGTAAGAGGTGAGAAGTGAGATGTTTTGAACCGCATTTTACATCTCACTTCTCACCTCTTACTTCTCACAAAATCTCACTTAACAGGTACAAATTTGAAATTCTCGTACGCCACGATGGGCACGGTGTTGTTGTCGTTGGCCTCCGAATAGTCGAACCCGCCGAGGGTGTAGCCATTACGGACGGTGGGGCGGCGGATGGCGTCTTTCAAGCCAGCGGGGCCGTTTTTGCCGAGAACCCGCCCGAAAAACAGCATCGTGTCATAACCCCAGTAGGCAAACGACGAGGGCGGCACGTTGTATCGGGCGAGGTAGGTTTTCTGGAATTCCTGCGCGTCGGGGCTTTCGTCGTTGACGAAATTCGGATCGATGAGGTACACCTCGCGGCCCCCGAACTGGCTGGCCGACATCGTGCTGCGCTCGAAGCCTTCGGCGAGCAGCAGCGTGGGGACGTCGCCGAGGCGGTTGCGACCGAGGGCCGTCAGGAAGGCCGGGCCGGAGCCTTTCTGCGAACTGGCCACGAACACGTGCCCCACCCGCTTGCCCTGCCACTGCGGCGCGGCGGCAGTGACGGTTTCGGTGCTGCCCATCGAATTGCGCTGGAAGGCCAGCACGGGCACACTGAGGGTTTTCAATTGCATCGCGTAAGCGGCGGCCAGTAGGGAGTCGTTGCGGTCGATGCCGTAAAACACCACGGCGGGGGAGGTGCCGAATTTCCGCCGGGCAAACTGCGCGGCTCCTTCGGCCTGCTGGTCGAGCGAGGGCTGGGCCAGGTACACGTTGGGGGCGGCTTCAACGAGGCGGCGGTTCGTCGAGATGGGGTTGATGATTGGAATGCCCTGCTCGGTGGCCCAGGTCTGGGCGATTTTGTACGGCTCGGCGTAGAGCGGCCCCACGAGCAGGTCCATCTGCTGAAACGGCGCGTTTTTCACCAAATCCGCCATTTGCCGGGCGTTGTTTTCCACGTCGTACGCGAACAGGTTAACGAGAATGCCCTCCGTTTGCAGGCGCTTCGCGGCCAGGCGCATGCCGTTGTACAAATCGAGCGCGAACTGGGTGCTGCGCACGGGCCGGTCGCGTTCGTCGAGGTCGTTCACCTGAAAGGGGAAAAGCACGCCGACGTTGTGAAAACTTTTTGGCGCGCCGGTTTTGCGGGTGGTAGTGGGAGGATTGGTCGAACTGGTGGCGGTGGGCGTGGGGTTGGTGGCGGGCTGCATCGGCAATGTGCCCTGCCGGACGCCGTAGCGGTTGGTGATGCGGTCGGAGAGTTCGAGGTCGGCCCGTTCGGTCGAAGTCCGCTGAATCAGTTCAACCAGGGCGTAGGCCACGAGGCGGTCGTCGGGGTAAGTGAGGTACAGGCCCTTGAGCACGGGCAGGTTTTTGGCCCGGCGGAGGTGGTAGTCTTCGAGCGTGTTGGCGTCGGCGCGGAGGGCGGGGTCGTCGATTTGCTTCAGCACGTCGAGCGCGGCGTTGTAGTCTTCGTCGCGGAACAGCGCGTCGGCCAGCAGGTAGCGAGCCTCATCGGCTTTCCCGAACGACGGAAACCGCTCCATCAACTGCCGCAGGATGGCCTTCGCTTCGGCCACCCGGTCGGTTTTCAACGACGCCAGCGCGTAGAAATAATGCGCGTAGGGGGCCTGCGGGTAGCTGTACCGCTGCTGGGTGAGCGGCCCGAAGGCCAGCCGGGCTTTTTCAAACTCCCCGGCTTTGAGCAAATTTCGGGCGGCCTGGTAACTGGCCGCATACTCGGAGGCCGTTTTCTGAGCCAGCGCAGTCGGCACGAAACCAATCCAGAAGAGCAGAATTCCGAGTCGGGGCATGGGTGGCAGTTTGTAGTTCGTAGTTTGAAGTTTGTAGTTTGTAGTCGCTGATGCTGTCCAGAGAACTACAAACTTCAAACTACGAACTACAAACCGAAAGTTTACTTTTTCTTCGTCGGCTTCGCCGCCCGTTGCTGGGCTTCCTGCTGCTTTTTGGCTTCTTCGGCGGCTTGCAAAGACTTTTGCAGGTAATCCGAAAACTTCGATTTTTTCACTTCACCGCGGTTGAACTTCTGGCGGTTTTCGTTGAGCACGGCCTTGATTTTGTCTTCGTCGATGAACCGCCGGATGATCACCTGCTGGCCAATCGTGACGACGTTCGACACGAAGTAGTACCAGCTTAGGCCCGCCGGGAAGGAGTTCATTACGAAAAAGAAAATCAGCGGCATGATGTAGCCGAGCATCTTCATGTTGATGGGGCTGCCGGGCTGGTCGGGGGTCATCTGGTTGTTGTAGTACGCGAACCCGATGCTGGAGGCCGTCATCATGACCGTGAACAGGCTGATGTGGCTGCCCAGAAACGGGATGCTCACGCTGCCAAAGTTGACGATGGCGTCGTAGGTTGAAAGGTCTTTGGCCCACAAAAACGGTTCCTGACGGAGTTCGATCAGGTTGGGAAACAGGAAAAACACCGACATCAAAATCGGCAGCGTCAGCAACTGCGGCACGCACCCGCTCAGCGGACTGACGCCCACCTGCTGGTACAATTTCATCTGCTCCTGCTGGAGTTTGGTCGGGTCGTCGTCGCCCACCTTCTGGCGGATTTCGGCGATTTCGGGGGCCAGTACCCGCATTTTCGCCATCGACACGTACGATTTGTAAGTCAGGGGCGTCAGCGCGGCTTTGATGATGAGCACCAGCACGACGATGAGCACGCCGTAGTTGGTGAACACTTTGCCGAGCGCGTTGAAAAGCGGCACAAACACGAAGCGGTTGATGGGCTGCACGACGGCGTACCCGAGGTACACGTTGCGTTGAAAACCATCGGCCACTTTGTTGACGGCCTGGAAATCGTTGGGGCCGTAAAACCAGGTGAACCGGGCCTTGCCCGAGGCGACGTCGGCGGCGGGGATGAAGGCCTCGGCTTCGAGGGTTTTCAGGTTCTGCGTGTCGTCGGGGTTGGCCACCGACTGCTTCACCTTCACGTTTTGCATGGGCGAACTCCGCGCCACGAAGCCCGACACGAAGTATTTCTGCTTGAACGACACCCAGTTGGCGGGTTCTTCCAGCGCCGTGTCATCCTCGTTGGCGGCCTCGCTCAGCCCGTCGAATTCTTCCGAGGTGGCGAGGTAGTAATTCACCGCCGACTTGTTGCGGTTGTCTGCCGCGTCGAATTCGGTGCGCTGCACCACGTCCTGCCAGTAGAGCCGCACGGGCTGGCTGAGGTTCAGGCCACTGGTTTTCAGGGCGTAGTCAAGCTGGTAGCCCGTGCCGGGCAGGGAGTACGTTTGCTCGACCGTCCGTCCGCCGTCGAGGGCGAGCGTGAACGTCACGCGGCCGGTCTGGCCTTCGGCAAGCGTCTGGTCGGTGGCGGTCGTCGAGAACGGCAACTGACCGACGTTCACCTTGCCGGTGGCGGTGGTGAGTTCGAGCAGTTGGCGGGAGCGGCGCTCGTCGGCCAGCACCACAGGTTGCCCTTCGTAAGTCTTGTATTTTTTGAGTTCGACGCGCTGAATGCGGCCTCCCGTGCGGCTGAAGGTAATTTTCACGTCGGCGTTCTGGAGCGTGACGGTGGCGGGGCCGGTCGAAGCGGCGGGAGCGAGGGAGCCGAGCGCGGTGCGGGCGGCGGTGGAATCGAGTTGGGCCGGTGCCGCGGCCTGGTTTTCGCGTTGGGGTCGGGAGGTGAGTTCCTGGGGTTTTTTCGTGTCCCCCGGTTCGGTCGGCGCGGGCACCAGAAACTGGTACGCCACCAGCATCGCCAGGATGAGCAGCAGGCCGACAATCGTATTGCGATCCATTCAGTTGGTTGAAAATTGAACCGCAAAGTTCGGCCAAATTAATGGATAATGGATAATGGAAAATGGACAATCGGGGGCTGATTGCTTCCCAATTGTCCATTTTCCATTATCCATTAATCAGGCTTCCATTGCCTGCTTTTTCTCCAGCGAAAACTTCAGCGCCGCTTTCACGAAGTGCACGAACAGCGGGTGGGGGTTCATCACGGTGCTTTTCAGTTCGGGGTGAAACTGCACGCCGATGAAGTAGGGGTGGCTCGGAATCTCGATGATTTCGACCAAGCCCGTTTCGGGGTTGATGCCCGACGCGACCAGCCCGGCTTTTTGCAGGGGCCCCAGGTACTTGTTGTTGAATTCGTACCGGTGGCGGTGGCGCTCCGAAATTTGGGTTTTCCCGTAAATCTGATGAGCGAGTGACCCTTTTTTCAGGTCGCAGGGATAGGCCCCGAGCCGCATCGTGCCGCCTTTGGTGGTGATTTTTTTCTGCTCCTCCATCATGTCGATTACCGGGTCGGGGGTATCCTTGTTCAGTTCGGTCGAAGAAGCTTCGGCCAGCCCGGCGGCGTGGCGGGCGAACTCGATGACCGACATCTGCATGCCGAGGCAGATGCCGAAGAACGGGATGCCGTTTTCGCGGGCAAACCGCACGGCGTTGATCTTGCCCTCCAGGCCCCGCTCGCCGAAGCCGGGGGCGACCAGAATGCCGTCGAGGCCGTTCAGCCGCTCGTCGTAGTGGTTGGTGGCGAGGGTTTCCGACTGAATCCACTCCATTTTCACCTTACACTCGTTGGTCGCGCCCGCGTGGATGAACGCCTCGGCGATGGATTTGTAGGCGTCTTTCAACTCGACGTATTTCCCAATCAGCCCAATTGTCACCTGCTCGGTGGGGTTTTTCAGTTTTCCCAGAAAATCCTTCCACTGCTCCAGGTCGGGCTCCTGGTCGTTGTAGAGGTCGAGTTTGTAGAGGGCGCGCAGGTCGAGTTTTTCCTTTTTCATCAGGAGCGGCACGTCGTAGATCGTCTCGGCGTCCATGGCCTCAATCACGTCGTTGGGCTGCACGTTGCAGAACAGGGCGATTTTTTTCCGCATGTCCGTCGGCAGGGGGTGCTCGGTGCGGCACACGAGGATGTCGGCCTGGATGCCCGATTCGCTCAGGGTACGCACGCTGTGCTGGGTGGGCTTGGTTTTCAGTTCGCCCGCCGAACTCAGGTACGGAATGAGCGTCAGGTGAATGAACAGCGTGTTGAACTCGCCCAGTTCGTACTTCAGTTGCCGGGCCGCTTCGATGAACGGCAGCGACTCGATGTCGCCCACGCACCCGCCGATTTCGGTGATGACGATGTCGAACTTGCCCGTTTCCCCAAGCGCCAAAATGCTCCGCTTGATTTCGTCGGTGATGTGCGGAATAACCTGCACGGTTTTGCCGAGGTAATCGCCCCGGCGCTCGGCGGTGATGACGTTGTAGTAAATCCGGCCCGTGGTGATGTTGTTGGCCTGCGAGGTGGGCACGTTGAGGAAACGCTCGTAGTGGCCCAAATCGAGGTCGGTTTCGGCCCCGTCGTCGGTTACGTAGCACTCGCCGTGCTCGTAGGGGTTCAACGTGCCGGGATCGACGTTGATGTACGGGTCGAACTTCTGGATGGTAACGGAAAGGCCCCTGGCTTGGAGTAGTTTAGCCAACGAGGAGGCGATGATGCCTTTGCCGAGGGACGAAGTCACCCCGCCCGTCACAAAAATGTACTTGGTCGGTTTGGGAACCATGACGCGTGCGTGCTTTTGTGTACGGGAAACAAAGGTAGGAAAATCCGTTGGCAGTTGGCAGTGGGCAGTTGGCAGTTTTTTAGGAGCACGGTGCTAATCCAGCGATAATGACGTGGTTAGCCAGTCCAATTTTTTTGGGTGTTGAAAAACAAAAAAAACGACCCTGCTGGGGCCGTTTTCGAAATTACTCGGTCGCTCGATTCGAATGGAGGTAGGTTAAGGATACGCTTCGGTCGGGGTGGGTCAGGCAGGTGGTTAAAGGTCGAGAGCCGAATGCAGGTCAGTGGGTGTGTATGAAATCAGGTGGGTGTCGGTGAATGACGAAACAAAGGTCGTCGGCCTGGCGTAACCGGGCAAAAAATAGGGGCGGGAGTCCGATTCAGGTGGGCGAACGCCGCCGGTGCGGGGGCGAAGGGCCGGGAGCGGGGAGTGGAGCTAAAAGCCTATCCGGAAATGGAGGGAGCCACCCGACGGGGCTATTTTCGGGGATAAAATTGAATAGACCCCTCGCCCCCTGCTCCTCGCTCCCTGCTCCCCGAAGGCACAAAAAAACGGCACGCCGCCACGTGCCGTTTTGAAATCAACGCTGTACTTGCGTACCACCGGGCCGATCCGCCAATCAGTCACCGGTTTTGTTGCGATTGACGATTCAAAAGTGGGGGGAAAAATTCCTTCGTGAAAGAGGGGTGGGGCGAACGTCGCCGTGGCGTAGGCGAATGCCAAAAAAATGGGTGCGAACGGGGAAAAGGGCGGGGTCAGAGGTGCTCGAACGAGCGGAGAAAATCGGCCTTGTAGTTTTTGCCGATGGGAATCTGGTGTTTGCCCATGGTGATTTCCGTGTCGGAAAAGGAGTCCATGTTGCTGATGTTGACCACAAACGAGCGGTGAACCCGGATGAGTTTGTCGTAGTGAATCCGGTCGAGGGCGCTGGCCAGGGGCATCCGCAGGGCGAATTTCTGAGTCTGGGTCTGGAGAACGATGTAGTTGTTGTCGGCTTCGATGAAGAGGATGTCGGCCAGCCGAACTTTCATAAACTGGTAATTCTGTCGGATAAACAGGTGATTTTCAATTTGCAAAATCGTTTCCCGGTTGGCCGCCGAGCCGTCGGAATCGGCCGGGGCGGGTTCCGGGAGGGGCTTGCCGGGATCGGTTTCGCGCTGGCGGGCGTAATTCTGGATGGCCAGTTCGATGGCTACCCGGACGCTCTCGTTGGAGAAGGGCTTCACCAGGTACCCTGCCGGGAAGGTGGCCTTCGCCCGGTCGAGGGTGGCGCGGTCGGTTTGGCCGGTGAGGTAAATCAGCGGTACGGAGCGCAGGGAAAGCAGGCGGGAGGCCGTTTCGATGCCGTCGAGCGAACCCCGGATGTTGACGTCCATGAGGATGAGATCGGCGGGAGAATCGCGGAAGAGCTTGAGGGCTTCCGAACCGTTGTCCACGGGACCGAGCACCCGGTAACCGTCTTTGGTGAGCAGCGTGGACAAGACGAGCGAAAACATCGGGTCATCTTCCACGAGAAGGACGCTCAAGGCGGGAGGCATCATACGACGGATAAGGCGTGAACCGGGAACTGTACTGATAATGGAGGCTCCCGGGGCGGCGGATGGGCCAAATATAGAAGCAAATTGGCGGACGGTCAACTTTCTGCGCCGTTGTGTTCCATCGGTTGCATTTTGAACCGTTGTTCGTTACCTTTCGCCGTCCGGCTATTGCAAGCCACTCCCTTCTTTTTCACCGCCCCTTCGCCTTCACGCCGCTCCCTTCTTTCCCAAAGCCGCCCTTTTTTCGTTCACCAACCTTTTTTTTCGCTCCCCATGAAAACGAGAATTTTACGCCTTGTCTTCCTTCTGGGGCTGGGCTGGTTGCCGACCGCCTTTGCCCAAACGTACCCCACCAACTTCAGCCAGGTGCAACTCGCTACGGGCATTTCCAACCCCACCGCCATGGCCTTCGCCCCCGACGGCCGCCTGTTCATCTGCCAGCAGGGCGGGGCCATCCGGGTGTTTAAAAACGGCTCGTTGCTGGGGGCGAGTTTTGCGTCCTTTTCGGTCAGTTCCACCGGCGAACGTGGCCTGCTGGGCATTGCCTTTCACCCGAATTTCAGCACCAACCGGTATATCTACATCTACCATACGCTGGCGGATGGGTCGCGCAACCGCCTCTCCCGAATCCTCGCCAGTAGCACCAACCCGGACGTGATGGAAAGCAACAGCCAGGAGACCATCCTCAACTTCGATGCGCTCAGTTCGGCCACCAACCACAACGGCGGATTCATTAAATTCGGCACCGATGGCAAACTCTACGTCGCCATTGGCGACAACGCCAACGGTGCCCACGCCCAAAACCTCGACACCTACCACGGCAAACTACTGCGCGTGAACGACGATGGCTCCGCCCCCACCGACAACCCCTACAACACCCTTGGGGCGAGCGAGCAGAAAAAGCGGGTCTGGTCGTGGGGCCTGCGCAACCCGTTTACGTTTGACATTCATCCGACAACGGGCAAGGTGTACGTCAATGACGTGGGGCAAGTTAGCTACGAGGAAATCAACGACGCCACCGCCGGAGGACTGAATTTCGGCTGGCCCAACCAGGAAGGTACGCCGGTGTCGGGCTACACCAGTCCGGTGTTTTACTACGCACACGGCTCCGGCGACGGCAAGGGGTGCGCCATCACCGGGGGGGCGTTTCTGACCACGGCCTCCAACTACCCCGGCACCTACGCCGACAACTACTTTTACCTGGATTACTGCAACAACTGGATCAACCGCCTCGACGCCAACAACGCCCGGCAGACCTTCGCTACCAATCTTCCCGGCAATCCGGTCGGGCTGATTACCGGGCCGGACGGCAATCTGTATTTCCTCTCGCGCTCGGCGGGGGCGCTCTACCGGGTGGTGTATTCCCCGCCTGCCTCTGCCCCGATCATCACCACGCCCCCCGCCAGCCTCAGCGTGCAGGTGGGTCAACCGGCCACCTTCAGCGTAACGGCCACGGGCACGGCCCCGCTGGCGTACCAGTGGTTGAAGGGCACGACGTCCATTCCGGGCGCGACGGCGTCGAGCTACACCATTTCCGCCGTGACGGCCAACGACGCCGGGAATTACAAAGTGACCGTGTCGAACACGGCGGGCAGCACCACCAGCCCCGAAGCCACGCTGACCGTAACGGGCGTCAATCAGCCCCCCTCGGCGGCCATCGGCACGCCCGCGTCGGGCACCACCTACGCGGCCGGTACCACGATTTCGTTTTCGGGCAGTGGCTCCGACCCCGAAGACGGGGCCAGCCTGCCCGCCTCAGCCTTCGAGTGGAGCGTGGTGTTTCACCACGACGACCATACCCACCCCGGCCCGTCGGTCACCGTGGCGGCGGACGGGCGCAGCGGCAATTTCACCATTCCCAACGAGGGCGAAACGGCCATCAACGTGTTTTACCGCCTCTACCTGACCGTGCGCGACGCCGGCAATGCTACCATGACGGTGTATCGGGACGTTTTGCCCCGCACTTCGCAGGTAACGCTGGCCTCCGACCCAACGGGGTTGCAACTGACACTCGACGGCGCGACGGTGACGACGCCGTACACGTTCAGCCGGGTGGAGGGCATTCTGCTCAACCTCGGCGTGGTGTCGCCCCAGGTGAGTTCGGCCGACGGCCAAACGTACACCTTCAGCCAATGGCAGCAGGGTGGCGCAGCCAGCCAAACCCTGCCCACGCCCGTGGATGACGCCACGTACCGGGCGGTCTTCACCGCCACGGCCCCCGCCCTGCGCAACCCCGACAACCCGTCCAACCCGCAGCCGGGCCTGAATTATCGGCTTTACTTGGGTACCTGGAACAGCCTGCCCAATTTTAACTCCCTCAACGCCATCCGCACGGGTATCATCTCGGCGTTTTCCCTGTCGCCCCGTCTGCGCAGCGACAACTTCGGTTTCGTGTACGTCGGCTTCGTCCGCGTACCCGCCGACGGGGAGTACGATTTTTTTACCAATTCGGACGAGGGCAGCCGGTTGTTCATCGGCACCACGCTCGTGGTGGACAACGACGGCCTGCACACAGCCCGTGAACGGTCGGGCCGCATCGGGCTTAAAGCCGGGCTGCATGCCATCCGGGTGGAATACTTCGAACGGACCGGGGCCGAATTGCTGACGGTGAGCTACGACGGGCCGACGTTCAACAAAACCGTCATTCCGGCCAGCGCCCTGTTCCGCTCGGGGTCGGGCGCGTTTGGTGTTGCCACGGCCAGTATCCCGGCGGGCGAAGAGGCCGTCCTGTTCCCGAACCCGGCCAGCGACCAGGTCGGCATTCTGGTCACGGATGCCTACGCAGGGGGAACGGCAAAACTCCTTGACGGACAGGGCCGGGTTCTGAGTGAGATTTCCCTCGACGACACCACGGGTGCCTTTACCACCGACAAACTGCCCGATGGCGTTTACCTGGTGCAGATTCAAAAGGGCACACAGACCGTGACCCAGCGGCTGGTGATTGTGCACTGACCAAGCCGACGAAAAGTTTGAAGGTTTGAAAAGTTTGAGGGTTTGAGGGTTCTGATCATCGAACCTTCAAACCCATTCACGAAAGCCGGTCCCGGTAGCTTTCGTAGCCGTACTGTTTCACCAGCCGAAACGTGCCGTTTTCCTGCCAGATGCCGATGCTGGGCAGGTTGACGCCGTTGAAGGTGGTGGTTTTCACCATCGTGTAGTGAATCATGTCGTCGAAAACGACGGTGTCGCCCACCCGAAGGGGTTTTTCAAAGGAATAATCGCCCATGTAATCGCCCGCCAGGCAGGTCATGCCGCCGAGGCGGTACGTGGGTTTGCCGGGCACCGGCTCCGAGTCGGCCCCCAGGATGCGGGGTTTGTAGGGCATTTCGAGGGTGTCGGGCATGTGGTTGCTGAACGACGTGTCGAGAATCGCCACGTCGATGCCCTGGGCGTCGAGCACGTCGAGCACGGTCGAAACGAGCACGCCCGTTTGCCAGCCCACCGCCGAGCCGGGTTCGAGGATGACATGCAGGTGGGGGAACTTCGATTTGAACGTTTTCAGCACCCCGATCAGGTGGTCGGGGTCGTAATCGGCGCGGGTGATGAGGTGCCCGCCGCCCATGTTGAGCCACTTGACCTGTTGGAGCAAATCGCCGAAGCGCAGTTCGACGGCGTGCAGGGTGCGCTCCAGGGTGTGCGAGTCGTTTTCGCAGAGGGTGTGAAAATGCAGGCCCTCCACCTCCGGCGGCAGGCGGTCGGGCAGAGCCGCCCGCACCACGCCCAGCCGGGAGCCGGGGATGCAGGGGTTGTACAAATCGGTGGCGACTTCGGAGTACTGCGGGTTGATGCGGATGCCGCAGGAAATGGGTTGTCCGTTGTTCGTTGTCCGTTGTTGGTTCCAAGCCGTCACCCGTTCGCGGAAGCGCTCCCACTGGCTCCACGAATTGAACGTGAGGTGGCGGCTGAGGCGGAGGATTTCGTCGAACTCGTCGTCGCGGTAAGCGGGGGCGTAGGTATGAGCCAGCGTACCCCACTCGTTGACGATGAGGCGGGCTTCGTTGAGGCTGCTGGCCGTGGCCCCGGCCAGGTATTGGCTCACCAGTGGGAAGGTGCTGAACATCGCAAAGCCCTTCAGCGCACAGATGATTTCCACGCCCGCTTCATTCTGCACCCGTTTGAGGAGTTCAAGGTTGCGGCGGAGGCTGGCCTCGTCGAGCACGTAGCAGGGCGAGGGAATTTCGGCGTAGTTCATGAAAGGTCGGAAGAAAAACTGACCGCAAAGGTACGTTCGACCCGGACGAATTCAGAGGTATTTTCTTTCCGCCAAATACCCCTTCACGTAATCCTGAATGCCGTCTTCCAGGCTGTGAAAGGGCCGGTCGTAGCCGATGGAGCGGAGCTTGCCCATGTTGGCCTGGGTGAAGTACTGGTACTTGTCGCGGATATCGGCGGGGGTGTCGATGAAGTCGATTTGCGGTTCCAGGCCGAGGGCGCGGAAGGTGTTGGTGGCCAGGTCGAGGAAGGTGCGCGCCTGCCCGCTGCCGAGGTTGTAAATGCCCGAATGCCGCCGCGAGTGCATCAGAAACAGACAGACTTCGACCAAATCTTTCACGTACACGAAATCGCGCATCTGCTCCCCGTCGCGGAAGTCGGGGTGGTGCGAGCGGAACAACTTCATCCGGCCCGTGGCCAGAATCTGGCGGAAGGCGTGGAAAATAACCGACGCCATGCGGCCCTTGTGAAATTCGTTGGGGCCGTACACGTTGAAAAACTTCAGTCCGGCCCAGAAAAACGGCTTTTCGGGTTGCTCAAGCGCCCAGATGTCAAACTCGTTTTTCGACTCGCCGTAGGGATTCAGGGGCTTGAGTTGCGGAATCAGGGCCTCGTTGTCGTCGTAGCCGAGTTCGCCCAGGCCGTAGGTGGCCGCCGACGACGCGTACACGAGCGGAATCTGGTACGCCACGCACCGCTGCCAGATTTGCTTGGAATACTCGACGTTGAGGTGTTCGAAGATTTCGTAGTTAAACTCGGTCGTGTCGGTGCGGGCACCGATGTGGAAGATGAATTCGACCTCGTGGTAGTTTTTATCCAGCCAGTCAAAAAAAGCTTCCCGATTCACGCGTTCCAGGATGCGTTTCCCTTCCAGGTTTTTTTCTTTTTCAGGGTCCGAAAACTCGTCAACGGCGATGATGTAGTTGAAATTTTCCTCGTTGAGGCGGGCAATGAGGCAACTGCCGATAAACCCGGCTGCTCCGGTGACGATGATCATGGAAAGAACCGATGAGTATTTGTACTTACGCGGTGCGGTGAATTGGGAGCGTAAAATTAGGTTGGGCCGTGGCTAAAACCTATACACTCAATTTAGAAGTAATTGAACATTTTCGGGTGGCTCTTCGGTATATCTTTCCTATTTCGTTCGTAAAAAACTGATTTTCAAAATTCCATTCCAATGTGAAGAAACTGTAAATAGCACATTCCGCAGACGGACCACAGCTTTTCTTTCGGACGGGAAACGGCTATTTTTGCGCTTTGAAACGCACGGCAACCCTGCCGTAACGCTATGGTGTACGTCATTCGGAAAGAACATTTCAACGCTGCCCACCAGTTGTACAACCCGGCCTGGTCGGAGGAGAAAAACAACGAGGTATTCGGCCCCTGTGCCAACCGCAACTGGCACGGACATAATTTTGAACTCATCGTAACGGTGAAGGGCCACCCCGACCCCGACACGGGCTTCGTGATGGACCTGAAGGTGCTCGGCGAGTTAATCAAGCGGGAAATCATCGACAAGGTGGATCACCGCAACCTCAACCTCGACGTGGATTTCATGCGCGGCAAAATGGCCTCCTGCGAGGTGCTTGTGATTGAATTCTGGAAAATACTTGCCCCGAAAATCGAGGCCCTGTCCAGCGCCCGCCTTCACAAACTTCACCTCATCGAAACGCCAAAGAACTCAGTGGAGTACTTTGGCGAATCTTTGTGAGAAGTGAGAGTGAGATGTGAGAAGTAAATCAAAATTTTAACATCTCACCTCTCACTTCTTACCTCTTACAAAAATGAAATTCTTCCTCCTGGCCGGCGAGCGCTCCGGCGATTTGCACGGGGCCAACCTCATCCGGGCCATCCGCCGGCACGACCCGCAGGCCGAATTGCGGGCCTGGGGCGGCGACGACATGGAAGCCGCCGGGGCGACGCTCCTCCGTCACTACCGCGACCTGGCCTTCATGGGTTTTTGGGAGGTGCTCAAAAACTGGCGGGCACTGCGCGGGCTGATGCGACAATGCCAGGAGGACATCGCAGCGTTCGGCCCCGACGCCGTCGTGCTCATCGACTACGGCGGTTTCAACCTGCGCCTCGCCCGATTCGCCAAGCAGCAGGGCATCAACACGTTTTTTTACATTTCGCCGAAAGTCTGGGCCTGGAACCAACACCGCGCGCTGCGCATCAAGCGCGACGTGGACCGGCTGTTCGTGATTTTCCCGTTCGAGGTCGAATTTTTCAAAAAATACGACTACGCCGTCGATTACGTCGGCAACCCGTTGTTTGACGCCATCGCCGCGTTTCGCCCCGACCCTCTTTTTCTCGAAAAAAACAACCTGGGCGGCAAGCCCATCGTCGCCTTGCTGCCGGGTAGCCGCCGGCAGGAAGTCGAAAGCATTTTGCCCGACATGCTGCGGGCGGTGAAGCATTTCCCAAACCATCAGTTTGTGGTGGCGGCGGTGTCCAACCTGCCCCGCGACCTCTACGATCGCCTGCTGGGCGACCTTCGCCTGCCGCTGGTGACGGATGCGGCCTACGACCTGCTCGCCCACGCCCAGGCGGCGCTGGTGACCTCGGGCACGGCCACGCTCGAAACGGCCCTGCTCAACGTGCCGCAGGTGGTGTGCTACCGCACGAGTTTCCTGACGTACGAGGTGGCCAAACGGCTGATGAAAGTGCCCTACATTTCGCTGGTCAACCTCGTGGCCGGGCGGGAGGTGGTGTCGGAATTGATTCAGGGTGATTTGAACGAGAAGCGGCTGGTTTCGGAATTGGAAAAAGTCACCATTGACACCGAAAGCCGCGCCCGGCAACTGGAAAGCTACGTCGAAATCCGGCGGATGCTGGGCGAAGAGGGTGCCTCCGAACGGGCGGGGGAATTGATGGTGAAGTACCTGAGGGAAGGAATTCAGAATGAGAAAACCGGTTAATGGCGAACTTGGCCTGATCCAACTGGCCGGTCACCCCATCACTTCCTCGCCGAGGTACCGCTTCACCCACGTTTTTTGTACGCCCTGAATGGTCGCGAAAAACTTCGCGATTTCCACTTTGTCGCGTTCCCAATCGCCGGTAGGGTAGAAGGGTTCCGCGAGGAAAATGCGCTTGCGGGGGTAATCGAAGCCCACCATCACGATGGGCACGCCGGCCAACCGGGCGATGTGGTAAAAACCGGATTTTAATTCGGCAACGTCGGCGCGGGTGCCTTCGGGGGTGATGGCGATGTGAATGCTTTCGCGGTCGCGGATGAATTCCGCCTGAGCTTCCACGAGGTTGGTGTTGCGGCTGCGGTCCACGGGATGCCCTCCCATGCGGCGGAAAAAAAAGCCCAGCGGACCGTCGAACAATTCTTTCTTGCCGAGAAACCCAATCCGCATTTCCGTGGCCGCGCGCGCGCCGACGCCGACGACGAAATCCCAGCCCGTGGCGTGGGGGCAAATGATCCAGACGCTTTTTTTCAGTTCGCGCGGCACGCGCCCGGCCAGCCTCCAGCCGAAGAAATGAAACAGGGTTTTGGCAAGCCAGGAGAGCATGGTGGATGGTTGAAAGCGGTCCGCCGCGAGGAGGAAAATTGATCCTTGAACGTGAAATTTCCAACGCTCACCGCTCAATTTTCAAAAACCCCTGACAACCACCCTGACTTGGCGTTGCCGGAACAGGCGATAACGCCTGTGGCTTTTGGCGTGAGGGCAAACGCGCGCGGGATGAGGAAACGGCCATGCCGGGGAAAGACAAGGAAATGACGGCATGTGAAAATGCCCTGGCAGTTGGCGATTACCGCACGATGGAACACGAAAACCGCCTGTTTGCTGCGGGAAGTTGCGTGTTGGTTGCGGGAAATGCCTCGTGGGTTGCGGGAGGTTGCGTGCGGGTTGCGGGAAATTGCGTGTTGATTGTTGATAACCGCATGTTGGTTGCGGGTTTCTGCGTGTGGGTTGCGGAAAACGCGGTGTCAGTTGATAATGTAGCCCTGTTGGTTGATGATAATGCCTTGATGGTTGCAGATTACCGCATGACGGGAGAAGAAAAAACGATGACGAGGAAAGAGAATTGAGTGGCGGGCGCACCCTCAGGCTTGCTCCTGATTCAGCATCACCCAATCAAAAACGGCTTCGGGCTGAAGCACACCGCGAACACCGCCAGGGCCAGCCAGCCCAACGCCTTCCGGCCCGGACTCAGCGGGCGCTCGAACTGCGCCGAGGGGTGGTAAATACCCAGAAACCGGCCCAGGATGAACAAAAACGGCAGGAATCCGCTGTATCCCTCGGCGTTCGGCGCGAAGTAACCGACCGCCAGTTGCCCGGCCAGCACACCCAGGGCCAGCCCCACGATGGTCAGGCGGCTTTCGTGAATGCGGGAAAAACTGGCGAACAGAAAATAGCCGTACACGAGCAGGTAGAGCACGTTCCAGAGGGGGTCTTCGAGGAAACGAAACACGAATGCGTTGGGAACGCCAATGCCCGCGTAAAACACGAATCCCACGAACAGCGCGGGCGATACGAGGCGGTGCCCCCGCTGCCCGATGAGGCCGTAGAGGATGTGCCCGCCGTCTAACTGCCCGATGGGAATCAGGTTGAGGGCCGTGAAAAACAAGGCCAGGTACCCCGCCAGCAGCCAGGGGTAGTGAATCATGTCGTAGGCGTTGGGCACCCAGTCGGGGTTGGTGGCCACGTAGGTTTTGAAAGCCCAGAACAGCAGGTTGTCGCCGAGGGCCACGCTGCCTTCGCGGCGGATGTGCCGGGCGTAATCAGCCCCGAAGCGCTCGAAATCGGGGTGAATCGTGAAGATGTACTCCGGCGGGGGCAGGTGCGTGAAGCCGTACCACAGCACCCCTAGCGCCACGACGAACCCCGCCAGCGGCCCGGCGATGCCGATGTCGAAGTACTGCCGGTTGGAGCGGATGCGGCTCGTAATGCGGATGAAGGCCCCCATCGTACCGATGCTCGTAAGCGTACCCAGCCAGAGGGGCAGGTAAAACGGCAGCGTGACCCGCACGCGGTTGCGGAGCGCCGTAAAGTAATGCCCGAATTCGTGGACGGTCAGAATGCCCAGGAACGGCAGCGAAAACGCCAGCCCCTGCCAGAATTCATCCCAGCCCATGGGCCGGTGGGGCGTCAGAAACGAAGAACCAAATTTCCATTCCGCCCCCGCCAGCGTGGTGGTCAGGACCGTAACGACGAAGAGCGCGAGTTGGATGAGGAGCGTGCGACGGGACATTGAAAAGTTTGAAGTTTGTAGCGGACGCCGCGCGGTTTGAAGTTTGAAGTTAGGTCATTGCAAAAACTACAAACTTCAAACCGCGCGGCGTCCGCTACAAACTCTGAACGAAGAATGGTTTCATTTTCTCCACCAACGTCCCCAGCGGATCGAGGTGGATGGTTTGAATGCCCAACGAACCGGCGGCGAGGATGTTGTCGAGGCTGTCGTCGACGAACAGGGTTTCTCCGGGCTTCAGGTCAGCCTCCTGCAAAACCCGTTCGTAAATCGCCGGGTCAGGTTTCATCAGGCCCATTTCGGAGGACAAAAACATCCGCTCGAACAGGCCGGGGAAGTCCACGCCCATTTCCGCTGCCCGCCGGGTGATTTCGCGGACGTGGATGGGATTGGTGTTGGAAAGCAGAAACACGCGGTATTTCTTGCCCAGTTCGGCGATGAGGTCGAGGCGTTCTCTGGGCATGTCGAGCAGGAGCGAACACCAGGCTTCGTCAATGGCCGAATCGGTCCAGGCATCGCCCCGGAACTCGCGTTTCAGCATGGCCCGGAACTCAACCTCGGGCACGTCACCAGTTTCAAAATGCCGGAAAAAGGCTTTTTCCCGAAACAGTTCCGTCGCCGCGTCGTCGTCGAGGCTGGCCAGTTTGGCGAACGCCCGGTGGGTGAGGGGAATGTTGATGTCAATGATGACATTCCCCATGTCGAGGAGGATATTTTGAACCATGATTCAGACGATTTTGAAGGATGGAAGGATGCGCAGCGTCGCGAATCCTTGAATCGTTTTGAATCCTCTAAATCAAGGTTCTTGCACCACCCCCATCCCCTCAAACTTCTCAATCCGCTGGTTGATGCGTTCTTCGGGGGAAAGTTGGGAAAGTTCGGCGAGGGTGGAAAGGATGGTTTCTTTCACGGTTTGGGCCATCGTGTCCCAGTCGAGGTGGGCACCGCCGAGGGGTTCGGGCACGATGCCGTCCACGAGGCCGTTGCCGAGCATGTCCGTGGCGGTGAGCTTGAGGGCATCGGCGGCCTGTTCCTTGAAATCCCAGCTACGCCACAGAATTGTCGAGCAGTTTTCGGGCGAAATCACCGAGTACCAGGCGTTTTCGAGCATCAACACCCGGTCGCCGATGGCGATGCCCAGCGCACCGCCCGAAGCGCCTTCGCCGATGATGAGGCAAATGACCGGCACCCGGAGCATGAACATCTCACGCAGGTTGCGGGCAATGGCCTCGCCCTGCCCGCGCTCCTCGGCGGCCATGCCCGGAAACGCCCCCGGCGTGTCGATGAGCGTGACGATGGGCTTGTTGAATTTCTCGGCCAGTTTCATCAGGCGCAGGGCCTTGCGGTAGCCTTCGGGGTTGGGCATCCCGAAATTCCGCTGCTGCCGCTGCTTGGTGTTGCGGCCCTTCTGCTGGCCGACGAATAGCACCGTCTGCCCGTCCACGTCGCCGAAACCGCCGACGATGGCCTGGTCGTCGGCCACGGTGCGGTCGCCGTGAATTTCAATGAACTCGGTGCAGATGCGTTCGAGGTAGTCGAGGGTGTAAGGCCGGTCGGGGTGGCGGCTAAGCTGCACCCGTTGCCAGCGGGTGAGGTTCTGGAAGGTTTCACGGCGAAGCTGAACGATGCTTTCTTCCAGCGACTGCACGGCCGACGAAACGTCCACGTTGTTGCCGCTGGCCAATTTTCTGAGTTCGTCGAGGCGGTTTTCCAACTCGGCGATGGGTTTTTCAAAATCCAGAAGTGTGCGCATGAAAAGGCTGGTTGGGCGGGGCAAAGGTAGGTGCAATTGAGCACAAATGGGAAAATCAGGCCGAACCGGTGCATCATTCGATTGCAAGCATCTGCCCGCTAAATTCATCGGGGACGTGAATCAAACTGCCTGCCTCATTTGGCATCCGTCGGCATCAGAATTTCGGTTTTGTAATCGACACGCTGACGAAAATCGAACAGATTGAGATAAAAGTTCATGGAAAGAAAGGTTGAAAAAAAAGATCCGAATGCGCCAGACGAACCGTTACCGAATGCTTCGCACCTCGTGCGGAGTCGGCAAGACGTTGAGTTGGCCCTCGCGGTTTAGAACCAAGCCGAGCCGATACACCCGGTCGGCTTCGTGGAAGAAAAAGGAATAGGTCTCCGCCGTAAATCCCGGCCTGAAGAGCACACGATGCAGCCAGAAGGAGCGGATGCCAAAATTGCCGTGGCAGGTGACCGGAAAAAGAAACCTCCGTTCGGGCGACCAAAGCAGGACGAAGGTGTAATCGTCGGGGGAATTAGTGTGGGTAACGGATTCGCTGGAAATGACGTGCCGGTGCGGTTCGTGAACGAGCTTGCTGACGAGTGTATCCGAAGCGGCTAGGGGAGCGGGACGCTGAGAAAGCAAGGCATCCAAGCGGCCTATTTCCGCTTTTTCTGAACCAACGGGCGTGAATACCGACATCATTTTTGCTTTCTCCGGATGCGCCATCTGATTCCAGTTGGAGTAAAAGGCAAGAGCCTGATGCCGAAATCGATAAGCCGACGAGATATTCCACTGGTAAATCAGTCCGCACGTAACGATGGAAGTCAGTAGTGCGATCCCGGAAAACCAGCCAAGCGGACGACGCTTCAACAACAGCAGCGTCACGGTTTGCACGTAACAAGTGAGTGCCAGCATCGTCGAGTACAATTGGTACCGGCTGATGAGCAGCCCTTGCCAGCCGTTTAAGTCAATGCGGTTGCGCACGACCGCGATTGCCGACAGCACGATGAAGAAGGTACATTGAACGGTAATCAGCAGCACCGCGTGATGCCGCCGCATCGGATTTTTTCGGAGAAACCTGAGCACCAGTTCGCGAATACTCATCACGGTCAAACCCAGCGAAAGCCCGGTCAGGAGCATGCCATTCAGCAAATAGGCGGATCGGGTTGTGGCCCAGGGGTGAAAATTCAGGTACTGGCCCAGAAAAATGAGAACGCCTTCGGCTTTTTCGAGCAGAGTAATCTGATTGTGGGCCAGGGTGAACTGAGCGGGATGGCTGTAACCGGTGAAGTAGGCCAACGCCAACCCCAGCGACAAAACGAACCAGCCCACCAGGGCCTTCCAGTTTTTCTGGTAAACCAACGACATGCATCCCAGGGCCAGGGCCAGGAAGCCATTACCCGACGTGAAACACAGCCAGCCCGCCACAAGGCCCGCCGCCGGTAGGCTCCACCACCGGGTTAAACTCAGCAAGACAAACACGAGAAGATACAGGAAATGCACCGTGATGTTCTGAAGCGAGGCCATCGCCCAGAGCGAATTCTCGTAGTACTGAAGTTGAAAAATAATCCAACTCAGTGGAACGACGGCCAGCCAGGGCGTCGCCAGGCGGCGAAGCATCCAGAGGGTTAGTAACCAGATGCCCAGAACCGGCAGATTTCCTGCGGCAATCAGCGCAGAGTACGAAATCTGCCCAAAAAAGGAATGCACCAGCCAGAACCACAACCGGGTGTACGCCAGGCGGTGTTCGTTCAACTGCGAAAACACGACGTGGAATTTCTCCTTCCAGGTGGGCGCTGAGAGCAGATTGGCCAACTCCAATTCGATGATGTAATCATCGTGAATGGGCAGGTTTCGGTGCAAACGGTATACGACACTCCCAAACATCAGGATGGGCATTGCCATGAGCACACCCACCACCAGTTTTTGCAAAACGGGATTTTCAACCCCCGTTCGGAAAGGCCTGAATGGCATGGAAAAGAGAAATTTTGGACCGCCCGGCGATCGATGACGTACCCGAAATGGGTTAAAGGTCGAACGTTTGACCGCGCTGAGGAATCGTTACGGAATCGTATCCTTCCTGATTCAACACCTGTTTAAACGCCTCCATGCTCTCCGCTTCGCCGTGAATCAAGAAAATTTGCTTTAACCGCGCCGGGGATTGGGTTTTCACAAACGCAACGAGGTCATCCAGGTCGCCGTGGCCGCTGAACACGTCGATTTTCTCCACTTTCGCCAACACCGGCAGGTCGCGGTCTTTCACCCGCAGGGTTTCTTGTCCGTTCATAAGTCGGTGCCCCAGGGTGCCCTCTGCCGCGTAACCAATCATCAGAATCGTGCAGTACGGATTGCTGATGTTGGCCGCCACGTGCTGCTCCACGCGCCCCCCCGCCACCATGCCGCTCGACGAGATAATGATGCACGGCTCGTTGTAATTCGACACGGCCCGGCTGGCTTTTTCGCTCTCCACGTAGGTGAGGTTTTCAAAATCGAACAGCGAGTCGTGCTCTTCCTTGAAGCGCCGGGCCTCGCCGTTGAGCAGGCGGGCATTTTTCTCGTACACCCGCGTCGAGGCCCGTGCCAGCGGACTGTCGCTGAAGACTTTGATGGGTTCAAAGCCCTGCTCGGTGTAAAGCCGGTTGAGCGTGTAGAGCAGGGCCTGGGTGCGGCCCACCGAAAACGCCGGGATGATGAGCCGCCCCGGCATGTCGATGCAGGTGCGGCGCACCACGTCGGCGAGGGCCTGTTCGGGGGTCTGCGTGTCCTCGTGGCGGCGGTTGCCGTAGGTGCTTTCGCAGAGCAGGTAATCCACGGGCGGGATGGTCTCCGGGTCCACCAGGAGCGGGTAATTTTTTCGGCCCAAATCCCCCGAAAAGCAAATGCTTTTCGTCGTGCCGCCTTCCTCCACCTCCACCACGATGTGCGCCGCGCCGAGCAGGTGCCCGGCGGGAATGAACGTCACGTGCAGGCCGTCGGCGGCTTTGAAGCGCTTGTTGAAGGGGATGGTCACGAAGTTGTCCATCGCCTCGTCCACCTGCTTTTCGAGGTACACGTCGCCCTTGCGGGTGATGCGGTCCATGCGCTTCTGCTTTTTCTTGCTCGATCCTTCGGCCTTGCTCAGGCGTTTGGCGTGGAGGTTGGCCGAATCGAGCAGCAGCAGGCGCGAAAGCTCCTGCGTGGCCGAGGTGCAGAGCACCTGCCCTTCGTAGCCATCGCGGTACAGGTTGGGGATGTTGCCCGAGTGGTCGATGTGGGCGTGGGTGAGCAAGACCAGATCGACGTTGGAAGCGTCGAACGGGAAAAACTGCGGGTTGGGCGCCTCCGACTCGAAGTCGATTTCGCGCTCCATGTCGGTGCCGCAGTCAATCAAAATGGTAAACTCGTCTTCGAGTTCGAGCAGGTACATGCTGCCCGTCACTTGGCGGGCGGCGCCCCAGAAAGTCAATTTCATCTACGCAGAAGCTCCACTTTTTCCGCCGGTTGCCCGGCGGGCTGTCGCTCCCGGCAAGGCCGCGGGCGACAGTTTTTTGCCAAAAATCAGGAAAAGACTGGTTGCAAAAGTACCGAAATTCGGCAACACTCCGCAGCCTCGCCCGGCATTGGCCGGTTTTTCGTAGGTTGCGGGCTTTCCGGTCGTTTTTCCATGCGGTACACGCTTCTGCTTGCCTTTTTCTTTTTCGTCGGTGAAAAAAGCTCTGCCCAGGTGCCCGATTCGCTGCGGTACCAGCGCCTGGCCCGCTACCTCGACTCGCTCCAACGGTCCCCTTTCCTGCAAAACGGCTCCGTGGCCGCCTGCCTGACGCGGGTCAGCACGGGCCAGCCGGTGCTGACGTTCAACGCTCGGCGCACCCTGCCGCCCGCTTCGACGATGAAGCTCGTCACCACCGCCACAGCCTTCGCGGTGCTGGGCGAAGGGTACACCTACCAAACCCGCCTGGAGTACGACGGCCTGCTGCGGGGCGACACCCTGCACGGCAGCCTGCGCCTACGGGGTATGGGCGACCCGTCACTGGGGTCGGGGCGGTTTCCGGGCTTTCCCGACTGGAACACGCAGCTACAAACCTGGGCGAGCGCCGTGCGGAACGCGGGCATCCGGGTCATCACGGGGCGGGTACTGGCCGACGACGGGGCCTTCGGTGAAAACACCACCCCCGGCGGCTGGCCCTGGGACGATTTGGGCAACTACTACGGGGCCGGGGCCACGGGCCTGATGGTCAACGAAAACCTCTACCAGGTTTTTTTCAAACCCGCCGATTCGCTCTACAAATCCGCCCCCGTGCTGCGCACCGAGCCGGTGGTGCCCTACCTCGCCTTCGACAACCGGGTGAAAACCGACGCCCCCGGCACCGGCGACCAGGTGAACATTTTCGCCGGGCCAAACGACCGCCGGGCCTACCTCGAAGGCTACGTACCCCAGGGGGTGCGGGAGTTTTCGGTGAAAGGTTCGCTGCCCGAACCGGGGTACTTTGCCGCACTTTCCCTGCAAACGGAACTGACGAACCTCGGCGTCAAAATCGCCCAGGAGCCGGTTTCGCTGACGCAACTCCGGCGGCAACAAAGTGATTTTCAACTCCCACCCTCCACGGGCGAACTGCACCGCCAAACCTCGCCCCCCCTGCGCGACCTGGCCAGGGCCTGCAACTTCGAAAGCATCAACCTCTACGCCGAGGCGTTTCTGAAAACCGTCGGTGTGGCGATGAACTACGGCCCCTCGACGGCCCAGGGCGTGAACGCGCTGAAGCAAGTCTGGCGGGGCAAGGGCGTGGACCTGACCGGTTTCCGCCCCCTCGACGGCTCCGGACTGTCACCGCAAAACGGCCTGACGGCCCTCAACATGACCGGCATCCTGACGGCGGCGGCGAAGGAACCGTGGTTTCCGCAGTTCTACGCCAGCATCCCGGTGCTGGGGGTTTCGGGCACGGTGAAAAATTTAGGCCGGAGAACTCCCGCCGCCAACAACGTGCGGGCCAAAAGCGGCAGCATCGGCGGGGTACGCTGCTACGCGGGCTATTTCACGACCAAAACCGGCGAGTTGATGGCCTTCGCCTTCCTGATGCAGCACTACGACCCCGACGCGGGCAGCGTCCGGCAAGAACTGGAACGGCTGATGGTGGGGATGGTGGCCCGGTGAGGGGGCGGGTTTTGGAAATCATCGGCATTTTTCTGATTTTGAGGCGGTTTTTGACGCAAACGTCCGGTTGCCATGTCACGAGTAGCTGCTTACACCGCGTTGCAGGATGCCTTTGGCAAGGAAAATGCGCAGGCTTTGGCCGAATACCTCGAGAGCCAGGAGGAAAACGTAGCCACTCGCGACGATTTGCAACAGACCCGTTCGGAACTGAAGGCCGACATTCAAACCCTTTGATTTGATGTTCGAGAGGACATGAAAACTTGGGAATGCGCTTGTCGAAAGAAATCACCAAAGCGAAAGAAGACTTCATGTCCAGGCTTCAATGGACCGCCTTCATCCAGGTCGTGACCACCCTAGCGGCGCTCAGCGCCCTGGCAAAATTGCTCTGACCCCTCGCCTGCTGCTCAGGAATCGGTATTTTTGCGGGCGAAAAACCCCGAAACGGTCTTCCGCCCGTTTGAGCCTCGATGCCCGACATTTTCCCCGAATTTCCCGACGAAGAAGACCTCTACGAACACCACCGCTTCGAGGTGGACCGGGGGCAGGGCCTGCTACGGGTGGACAAGTACCTCATGCACAAGCTGCAAAACGCCACGCGCAGCCGCATCCAGTCGGCCATCGAGAGCAGTTCGGTGCGGGTCAACGGGCAGGCCGTCAAATCCAGCTACCGGGTTAAGCCCCTCGACCTCATCACGGTGGCGCTGGCCCACCCGCCCCGCGAAACCACCGAGGTGGTGCCCGAAAACATCCCGCTGAACGTGGTTTTCGAGGACGACGAACTGATGGTCGTCAACAAACCGGCGGGGCTGGTGGTGCACCCGGCTCACGGCCACTGGTCGGGCACGCTCGTCAACGGGCTGGTGTTTCACCTGCAAAACCTGCCCACGCACCGCAACGGGGCCATCCGGCCCGGACTTGTCCACCGCATCGACAAGGACACGTCGGGGCTGCTGGTCGTGGCCAAAACCGAGTTTTCGATGGCCCACCTGGCCCGGCAGTTTTTCGACCACAGCATCGAACGCACCTACCTTGCGCTCGTCTGGGGCGAGCTGGACCCGCCCGCAGGTACCATCACCGGCCACGTGGGCCGCAGCACCCGCGACCGCCGCGTGATGGACGTGTACCCTCACGGCGACCTCGGCAAGCACGCCGTGACGCATTACCAAACGCTAAAGTCCCTCCGCTACGTGAGCCTCGTGCGGTGTAACCTCGAAACGGGCCGCACCCACCAGATTCGCGTGCATTTGAAACACAAAGGTCATCCGCTGTTCAATGACCCCGACTACGGCGGCGACCGCATCCTGAAGGGCACGGTGTTCTCCCGGTACCGGCAATTCGTCGAAAACTGCTTCGCGCTTTGCCCCCGGCAGGCCCTCCACGCCAAATCGCTGGGCTTCGTGCACCCGCGCACCGACCAGTGGATGCAGTTCGACTCCGACCTCCCCGCCGACATGGCGGCGGTGATTGAGAAGTGGGAGGGCTACGTGAACCATGATTGAGAGGATTTTCAAGGATGAAAGGATGCATCAATCGGGTTCCCATCATTTGAATCCTATGAATCAAGGTTCTTTTAGTTTACGCCCCGGCCAGCCCGCCGACGTGCCCCAGGTTTTTGCCCTCGTGCAGGAACTGGCCTTGTTTGAAAAAGCCCCCGAGCAAGTGACCAACACCCCCGAAGCCATGCTCCGCGACGGCTTTGGGCCAAACCCGCTGTTCGGCCTGCTGGTGGCCGAAGCCGACGGAAAAATCGTGGGCATGTCGCTGTACTATTTCCGGTATTCGACCTGGAAGGGCAAGCGGCTGTACCTCGAAGACCTCATCGTGACCGAGTCGTGGCGGGGCAAGGGCCTGGGGGAGGTGCTGCTGAACGCGACCATCGAAAAAGCCAGGGAAGAAAATTGCACCGGTCTGATGTGGCAGGTGTTGGACTGGAACCAGCCGGCCATTACCTTTTACGAAAAATTCGGTGCCCGCTTCGACGCAGAGTGGGTCAACGTTCACGTTGATTTTTAGGCGATGGTTAATGGGTGGTATCACCATCCGCCAAACCGGAATACCTTTTTACCAACCAACAGCGGTTTTCCCGTTGTTCGGCTCATGCATCCGACGCTACGAAAAGTTTTGAAAATCAGCGGCTGGACCTTGCTCGGTCTGGTCGTGTTGCTGGGCATCGCCGCCGCGCTGGCCTGGCCCAAACGCGAAGCCCTGCTCCGGGCGGCCATTGAGCGCGCCGAGGCGAAGGCCGAACGGAGCTACGGCCTGCGGGTGAAGCTCGATTCGGCCCGTTTCATCGGACCCACTACCGTGGCCCTGGCCAACGTGAGTGTGGTGCCCGCCGGGCGCGATACGCTGCTCTGGCTGCGGCGCGTCGAGGTGGGCGTCAACCCGCTGCCGCTGATTTTGGGGAAAATCCGTTTGACCAGCCTGCTGCTCCACGACGGCTATGCGCAGGTGGTGCGGCGGGATACACTCTCGAATCTGGATTTTCTGTTTCGGAAAAAAGCCTCCGACGGCTCTGAAACCCGCCGCCGGGTGAACCTCGCCGACGTGGCCGAAGACCTGACCGACAACCTCCTCGGCACCATCCCCGACGACCTGGACCTGCGCAACCTCGCCTTCCGGCTCCGCGACGACGCCTACCGCGTCACGCTCCTGGCCGAACGGGCTTTGATGGACGACGAGGAACTCACCTCGACCCTCCGCCTCAACGGCAACGAAGCCACCTGGCACCTCAACGGCCACCTCGACGCGGGCGACGAGGAAGCCGATCTGGCGCTTTTTGCCGATGGCAAGCCGCTCGAAATCAGGTATCTCGAAGAAAAGTATGAATTTTTCCTCCAAGCCGACACCCTCCGCGCCCAACTCCGCGACGTGGGCCGGTCGCGGGGCGAACTGCACATCGATGGCACGGCAGCCACGCAGAGCCTCCGGTTTTTTCACCCGGCCATAGCCGCCGATACGGTGGTGGTGCCGGCTTCGGCCCTCGACGCGGTGGTGGCCGTCGGTTCCAACTACGTGGGCCTCGACAGCAGTTCGGTCATCCGGCTGGGCAAGGTGTCGGCCCGGCCGTTCGTGCGGTACACGGTTTCGCCGGTGAAAATTTACGACCTGGCCCTGCACACCGACCAACTGCCCGCTCAAGACGTGTTCGACGCCTTCCCGAAAGGACTTTTTGAAACCCTCGAAGGCATCCGCGTGGCGGGCGAGTTGAAGTACGACATGCGGATGCACCTCGACAGCAGCCAGCCCGACTCGGTCGGGTTTACCTCGGCCCTGACCCCGACCAACTTCCGCATCCTGCAATTTGGGGCCGTCGATTTCCGGCGCATCAACCAGCCCTTCGATTACACGCCCTACGAAAACGACCGGCCTGTGCGGACCATCCGCATCGGGCCGGAAAACCCGGATTTCGTGCCGTACCACGAAATTTCCCCCAACCTGAAAAACGCGGTGATGACGGCCGAGGACTTCACGTTTTTCGAACACAAGGGCTTCAACGAAAAAGCGTTCCGCTACAGCATCGCGACGAATTTCAAGGCCAAATCTTTCAAGCGCGGAGCCAGCACGATTTCGATGCAGTTGGTGAAAAACGCCTTTCTGAACCGGAACAAGGACCTGGCCCGGAAAATCGAGGAAATTCTCATCGTCTGGGTCATCGAAAACGAGCGGCTCGTGCCCAAGCAGCGGATGCTGGAGGTGTACCTTAACTTCATCGAATGGGGCCGCAACATTTACGGCGTGGGTGAAGCGGCGCGGTATTATTTCGGAAAATCCGCCTCCGACCTGACCCTGGGCGAGAGCCTGTTCCTGGCCTACGTGGTGCCCAGTCCAAAGCGGGCGCTGAACCACTTCGTGCCCGACGGTTCGCTGCGGGTGGGCCTGCGGGGCTGGTTCAAATTCGTGGGCCGCATCATGACCCGCCGGGGCCTCGCCAGCGCCGACACCAACGCCTACGGGTTCTACGGGGTGCGCCTCCGCGAAAATTTGCGCCAGCAACTTTTCCCCTACGCCGACACGACCGGTGCTGCCAGCGACAGCACGTTTACGATGCCCATGCCCGACGTGGATGTGGACGAGGAGGAAGAAAACGAACGCGGGGAAGGCGGCATCAACACGTTCTTCCGCCGACTGCTGGGCAAGGACAAAAAAGAACCCGAAGCCACGGAAGCACCCGTCGTGGTGCCCGGCATGGAAAGTGCTGAACCGCCCGCCGAAAAAACCCGTAAGGAGCGCCGCCAGGAACGCCGCGAGCAGCGCCGCCGCGAGCGCGAATTGAAAGAATTGCAGGAAAAAGGCGGGATTCAGTAGCGAAACTCACTCGCCAAGCAACTCCGGCCGCCGCTGCCGGGTGCGCTCCACGGCCTGCTCGTGCCGCCACTGCTGGATGCGGGCGTCGTGGCCCGACAGCAGCACGTCGGGCACTTTATGGCCTTCAAACTCCGCCGGGCGGGTGTACACGGGTGGAGCCAGCAAATCGTCCTGGAAAGAATCGGTGAGAGCCGAAGTTTCGTCGCCGAGCACGCCGGGCAAGAGACGGATGAGGGCGTCGGAAATGACCGCTGCGGCCAGTTCACCCCCCGACAGCACGTAGTCGCCAATGCTGATTTCGCGGGTCACGAAAAGTTCGCGCACGCGCTCGTCCACGCCTTTGTAATGCCCGCAGAGGATGATGAGGTTCTGCGAAAGCGAAAGCCGGTTGGCCAGGGGCTGCGCAAACCGATCGCCGTCGGGGGCGGTGTAAATCACGTCGTCGTACCGCCGCTCGGCCTGCAACCCGCGAATGCATTTCGCGATGGGTTCAATCATCAGCACCATGCCCGCACCGCCGCCGAAGGCGTAGTCGTCCACCTGCTTGTACTTGTTTTCGGCATAATCGCGCAGGTTGTGGATGACAATTTCGGCCAAACCCTTGTCCTGCGCCCGTTTCACGATGGAATTGGCGAAAAAGCTGTCGAGCAGGGGCGGTACGCAGGTGATGATGTCGAGGCGCATGAGGAGAAGGAGCGAGGAGTGAGGAGTGAGGAGTGAGGAGAAATTCAATCGAAAGCCTCACTCCGCATCGCCTACTTCTCACTCAAATAAATTTCCAAAAGTCCTTCCGGCAGCCGGACGGTCAGCGTTTTGGCTTCGGCGTCGTGGCCGAGCACGATGTCGTCGGTGATGGGAATGAGCACTTCGTGGCCCCGGTGATCCACCACGAGCAGGTCCTGGTGGGGGAGGGTGGCCACGCTGGCAACCCAACCAAGCGGGCCAGTTGCCTCGTCAATCACGCTGTAGCCAACGATTTCGTGGTAGTAAAACTGATCTTCCTCCAGTTCGGGCAGGTTGTCGAGGGTCATCCAGAGCGGGCAGCCGACGAGTTCGCTGGCCGCGTTGATGTCGTTCACCTCCTCCAGCTTCACGATGGCCCGCTGGCCTTGCAGGTTGAGGTCTTCCACGAAGTACGGCACCAGTTGCCCGTCGCGCTCCACGAGCAGGCTGTCGAGTTCTTCGTACTCCTCGGGCACGTCCACGTCGAGGAAAATGCTGAGTTCCCCCTTCAGGCCGTGGGTTTTCACCACCTTGCCGAGTTCGTAGCAGTCGTCTTTGGTCATGTTTTATGGTGAGAAGTCAGCGGTGAGAGGTGAGATGTTCAACGGCAACATTTGGCATTTACATCTCACCTCTCACCACTGACTTCTCACAATTTAAACGCCACAAGCCCGACGGGTGGCCGGGCTTGCGGGTGGGTAATTTCGGAAAAATTACTCGGCGGTTTCGGCCGGGGTTTCTTCGGTGGCGGCGGGAGCTTCCTCGGCGGGGGCCTCGGGAGCGGGTTCTTCCACCACGTTTTTCTTGGCCAGGGCTTCGGCGCGGGCGGCGCTCACTTTGGCTTCGGCTTCGAGGCGGGCCTGCTTGTCGGCTTCGCGTTTGGCCACGACCGAATCGGCCTTGCCCGTGATTTTCGATTCCTTCTCCTGTTTCCAGGCGTCAAACTTGCTGTCGGCTACTTCCTGGGTGATGGCCCCCTTGTTGACGCCCACCTGGAGGTGTTTGCGGAACATCACGCCTTTGTACGACAGCATGGCCCGGACGGTGTCGGTGGGTTGGGCCCCGTTGAGCAGCCACTGCACGGCCTTGTCCTCGCTGAGGTTGATGGTGGCCGGGTTGGTGTTGGGGTTGTAGGTGCCGATTTTCTCGATGAACCGGCCATCGCGCGGTGCGCGGGCGTCTGCAACGACGACGTCGAACATCGCCAGTTTTTTGCGGCCACGCCGCGCCAGACGGATTTTTACTGCCATGCGTTTTGAAATTGCGGGGAACCCGTCCCCTGGGTTTTTGAATTGGAGCGCAAAGATAGGGTTTTTTGGTTTGAAACGTTTGAGAGTTTGAAAGTTTGACGGTTACAAATGAGTGAGGGTTTGACAACTTGAACGGCCGGCGGGTTTTTTCACCCTAACCTGTTCAACCTGTCAAACCCTCAAACCATTTCAAACCTTCAAACTTCAATTCCCCGGATAATCCCGCCACTGGTTGTTGGCGCGGACCTTGATTTCCACCCGACGGTTGGCGCGGAGGCCGTCGGCGGTGGTGTTGGGGGCCGTGGGCTTAAACTCACCGTAGTATTCAATCAGTACGCGGCTAGGGTCTTTCAACCCGGCGCGAATCATGTATTTTTTGACCGACATCGACCGGCGCTGCGAGAGGCGCATGTTGTAAGCGTCGGATTCGCGGCGGTCGGCGTGGCCCACGAGCACCACCCGGCAGTCGGGCTGGGCGTTGAGGTACTGCACCAGGTTCTGGAGGTTCTGGTAGGAGGCCGTCGGGATGGTGGCCTGGTCGGTGCGGAACTCCACGTTGCTGAAGAGTTCGAGGCAGGTGTCGTTCGGTTTTTTCTTGTCGAGAATGTCCCGGACGTACTTGTTGAGGTCCATTGCCACGCCGCCGCCCGATACCACGCTGTTGGGGGGCGTGTTGGGTTCTTTGTCGAAGAGGTCGGCCACGCTGTCGCCGTCGCCGTCGGTGAACAGGCGGGGGTCCACTTCCTTTGGCATGATGGCCTTCACGCGGGCGATGGCCGTGTCGATGGTCGGGTTGTACACGGGCGGGATGAGTTCTTCGGGCGACACCCACTTGAGGTGGTAGCGACCAGCTTCGGCGGGGTACTTGCCGTCTTTGGTGACCATCGCGGCGTTGCGGCCGATTTTGTAGGAAAGCGTCAGAGCGGCATACCCGTAGCGGTCGCGGCGGCCTTCGCCTTTGTCGCCGAAGACGAAAATTTCGGCGCTATGGTCAAACACCACGCCCGGCTTGGTTTGGTCGAGTTTGGAGCTGTTCACGAAGTTGTACGTGTACATGGCCCCGATGTCGAAGCGCTTCGAGAGCTGGTATTCGAGCGACAGCCCGACGGGAATCACGATGTCACGGGTTTTTTCGGAGCCAAAATCCGTCCAGTCGCCGGAGGTTTTGGGGCTGGTTTCGGGAATGTTCGACGAACCGAGCAGCAGGTTGGGCGTAAAGCCCGGAAAACGGAAGTCTTCGGCGATGGCGTACACGTTGGAATCAAACCAGATGTAACCAATGCCCGTGAAAGCGTCGAGTTTCCAGCGACGGAGCTTACGGCTGCCAAACACGAGCGACTTCAGGTTGACGTCGGTCGTGAACGTGCTCTGAATGAAGTTGTTGGTGAAGTAGGCGTTGTAAAAATTGCGGTTGCTGCCGCTCATGTTGCCCACGTCGAAGTTGAGTTTAATGCCCCACAGGTGGGAAAGCTGCTTGTTGATGGAACCACCCAGGCCGTAAGTGAACTGGGTGGCGGCGTCGCCCCGGCGGAAATCCCCCTCCCGGAGGTCACCGAAGAATTGCGTGGGGCCACCGCGAAGGGTAAACGACCACGTATTCATCCGGATGTTGCCCTCGTAGGAGCGGCGCTGCGACCGGCGCTCGGTGCGGGTGCTGTCGGTTTGGGCCAGCAGCGGCCCCGCGGCGGTCAACAGCAAACCAGCAAGCAGGAAACGTGAGAGGGAGTACTTCTTCATGCGATTGGGTGTTTGGGAAACACAACTGGGTTGGGAACTAAAAACTGCCATTTGTGAAGAAATAAGCCTGTAAGCCGGGTTCTGTCGGTGACTTGGTTGTTGGTTGACGGTTGGTGGTCATCAGTTTTTTTAACCAACAACGAACAACCGTCAACCAACAACCGCGCCACCGTCTTACCATTTATCTGGGACGGCGGTCGCCCGCCGCCTCCAACGACCTACCCGCTGACACCGGGCGAGCAGCCCTTCGTTCCAGTTGGCAATCAGCAGTTGGCGATTGGCAATACTAAAAACTGCCTCCTGTGAACTGCCGATTGCCAACTGGCCCCGTCAGCCTATTTGGTCTTTCAACTCGTAAGGTTTACCCTGCCCCCGTCGTCACCGCCGGGGCGGTAGGCTCTTACCCTACCTTTTCACCCTTACTCGGGAGTCGTAAGTCGTAAGGGGTAAGTAGTAAGTTTCCTGACTTCGTACTTACGACTTATGACTTACGACTCCTGAGCGGTTTGTTTTCTGTGGCACTGGCTGTCGCGGTTTCGTCACCAAAACCGCGCCTTCCCGTTAGGAAGTACGATGCTCTGCGTTGCCCGGACTTTCCTCCTCCCGGCTTTCGTCGGGAAGCGGTAAGACGGCTTATTTCTCACAAATGTACAAGCGGCTACCTCGCGGCGTGCCGTTGTAGCGGCAAATAAACGAAAATTGTCCTGTTTAAATCCGTCCGTTTTCGGTAAAAAATTATGCCAATTCCGCTCAGAGGCCGTCTACCGTGAGCGTTAAACGCCCCTCTACGAACACGGCGGCCAGCAAGTAATCGGGCGTCAGGTACACGCCCTCGGGTTTGATTTCGCCCAACGAACCGTTGAGTTTCACGCCTTTCGACAGGACCCGCTCGCGCATCAGGGCCTGAATTTGGTTCCGGGCGGTGTCGAGTTGTTCACCCACCGGGAACCGGAATGCCTCCGCCAATTGCCGGGTGATGCGCCCCTGGAGAAACCAACTGGCCGTTCGGGCCAGCAGGCTGCGGGTGTCGAGGTCGTAGTCGAGGTCGCGGAGTTCGATGGTTTTCTCGCGGGCGTCGTAATGCGGCACGCCCCGGAAATACACCGTGCCGTTGAGGCTACCCGTGACGCCCACTTTCAGAATCAGCTTGTCGTCGCTGCCGTAGAGGTCCACGTCGGTAACGGTCACGGCGTAGCGGTTTTCCGAAAAAGAAAAATTCCGCCCGATGATGGTATCCGCCAGCAACCGGCGGGCTTCGGCGTGCGTAAGTTGGGCCACCAGGCTGACGCGAAATGCATCGGGCACGGTCGGGACGAGCTTCAGGTTGGGTACGTCGGCGATGGGTTTCACCACGGGGCGTTCGCCGAACACGGTCTGGGTCACGGCCCGGATGCCCACCGTGGCCCGGATGCGGTCGCCGTCGGTGCGGAGCGGGGTCATGAGCAGTTCCGTGGGGGTAACTTTCAGCCAGGTGCGGTATCTCTCCGAAAGCAGGTACGGCTGCAACGCCGCGTTCCAGGCCTGCACGACGTACCTCCGGATTTCGACGTTTTTGTGAACCGCCTCGTCAATGCCTTTGGTGATGGTTTCGCGATTTCTGTTGAGGATTTTCCCCACAACGGACGCAATCGGAATCGCCACCGGCCCGAAGCGGAGGGTGGGTTTGGAAACCCAGTCGAAGCCCCGCCACTCGGTGTGGGTGCGGGCCGTCCAGTCGGGGTTGAGGGCAACGCCCGTGGCGAAGCGCACGTCCACCTCGAAGTCGGTTTCCTTCAGCAGTTTCAAGCCCAGGGGCGAGTACCCAAATTTGGCCCAGACCTTCAGCGGAACGTGAAACACGAAACTGTCGGCCACGGCCTCCACCCGAATCGGTGCCCGCTTCCAGACCTTGCAGGCGAAGTCGTCGCCTTGCAGGCTGTCGTCTTCGTAGAGCAGACCGTTGAGGCGGGCGTTGAGCTGCCGCGACACTTCCGCCGTGGTGATGTCCACGGGTACGTTGAGGGTCGAAAGGTAGCGTTCGGAACTCACGGAGGCGGTGCGGTAGGTTTCTTTGGGGGCTTTGGGCTGAGCGGTTTTGGGCGATTGGCAGCCGGGCAAAAATGGGGAAGTAAAAACAAGAAATAAGAAATGACGAATGAAAAATGCACCACCTCGTTCTGACTTTTTCATTTCTTGTTTTTGATTTTTTAGTTCAACACCACCTTCGTCGCCCCAAAACCAAACTTTTCTTTTTGGGCATCCTCGAAAAACTTCACCTGCGGGTGCTTGCCCAGGCGGCGGTGGAGTTCGTTGCGCAACGTGTGGTGCCCCACGCCGTGGATGAAGGTGATGTCGGGCAGGCCGTGGGCGATGGCGTTTTCCAACTGGGTCTCGAAGGTTTTTAGCTGCAACTCCAAAATTTCGGCGGGATTGAGTTTCAACACGTCGGGGCTGAGTTGTTCGGCGTGCAAATCCACCGTCGGGGTGGGTTTGGGCACCACGGCGGCGGGGCTGGGGGCGGGAACCGGGGTAGGTTCAAACCTTTTTTCGACCAACTGCTCCACCACCGTCCGGGGGGCTTCTTCCTCGCCGTCGAGCTGGTAGAGGTGGGCGTCTTTGCCCAGGACCGGGGCTTTCTGTTTGCTTTTGAAAAACGAACTCATCCGGAAGCGCAGGCGCTTTTCGAGGGGTGGGCGCTGGGTCAGGAAGGCCCCCCGCGAAAACAGAGCCTGAAACGTAAATGCCCCCCAGTTCTCGAAATCCTTCATCGCCAGATCCTGGATTTTCTGGGCCGTGCGGGGTTTGAGCACGCCCGCCGCCAGCCCACGCAGGTGCGGCTCGGTGCCCGCCGTGAGGGTGAAGGGCACGTCCCAGTCGGTGTTGTTGATGACGTGCTGGGCCACTTCGCGGTCGTTGAGGGGCACGAAGGCCAGGTAGAGGCCCTTGTTGGCGATGATTTCCGCCATCGGCTGTCGGCGCTGAGGCTCCAGCGCAGCCGGGCCGGGTCGGAACCGGATGGCTTCTTCGGGCGAAACGACCGCCAGTTCCCGCCGCTGAACGGGAATTTTGAAGCCTTCCTCGATTTCGATTTCCACCACGTCGCCCGGCAAAAACCGGGTCACGATGCCTTCTTCTTTGCCGCGCAGCAGGCGGACTTTATCGCCGATGGTCATGGGGTCAGTTTTGAGTTTAGGGTTCAGCGTTCAGGGTTTAGCGTGCCGTCTTTCAACGCTAAACTCTGAATGCTGAACCCTAAACCATTTCAAAAATAAATAGGATGCACCTTAATCTTCACCTTTGGCGGCAGGCGCGAAAGGCGCACTTCCAGCGCCGGGGCGGGCACTTTCAGGGTGTTGAGCACGAAAAGCATTCCGCGCACGAAATCGCTGTTCGTCGGAATCCGGGTTAGATCGAGGTCGGGCGAGAGAAAAAACTGCCGCACCGGCACCCGGCCCAGGCGTTCGCTCTTGGCCGGTTCGGCGGCCAGCATGTTGTCGATGCCGTAGCCCACGGCCACGTTGAGCATCCGGGGGAAAGGCCGGGCCGTTTCGGGGCTGGGCCGGAAGGCGTTGACGTTCGCCGAGAGCCAGTACGTTTGCCCGTTGTAATCTTTCAGCCATTGCTCGCTCAGGTTGCGGCCCAGCAGGTCGGGGCGTTCGCGGGCCAGGCGCGTGGGATGCCACGACCACTTCGGCGAAACCCGCACCTCGCCCCAGGTGAGTTGCTGGCTCAGGTAGAGCGTCGGCCCGGCCACGTTGGCCACCACGTCGCCGACGGAAAAGCCGTAGTCGGGCGAAAACCCGTCCAGAATTTCAATCGGCATCTGAAACGCCAGCCCGTTGACGCCTCCCCACCACGCCGCCTGCCGGTCGGTGAGGCCCGCCCATCGGTAGGCTTCGCGGCTCACGCGGGTAATCTGGTAGGCCGTGAAGGTGTGCCCGGCTTTGTCGAACAAAAACCACTCGCCCGTGTCGTCGAAGGTGTTGAACTTCCGCAACGGGTGCTTGTACCAGGCTTTGCTCAGGCCGTACAAACTCCCCGCAAACAGCACCACTTCGCCCGTGACCAACCCGGCGAGGCGACCGGGATGGGGTTGGCAGTGGGCAGTGGGCAGTTGGCAGTGGGCAAAAAGCAGAAGACAAAACCAGCGGCGAAGGGTCACGGGTGAGGACGATGGGATGGTGCAAAGGCATCAAACGCAAGGTGGGCGGAGGCATCTCAGGGGCAGGTGTGGTTTTCGATTTGCTCACCCGGCCGTTCCACGCTCATTTCAATTCCAAAAGCTTCAGACAAACCGGCGCGGGCACGCTCACGGAATTGCCGGTGTACGTGAGGAGGCCAGTTTTGGCGTCACGCCGGAACACCGTGATGTTGTCCGTGTCCTGGTTGGCCACGAACACGAACTCGCCTTTCGGATCGACCAGAAAATTGCGCGGGGTTTTGCCCATCGTGTCCTGCTGACCGACAAGGCTGATTTTTCCGTCTTTTCCAATCGAAAAAATCGCCAGTGAGTTATGCCCCCGGTTCGATTGGTAGAGGTGCTTCCCACTGGGTTCGGTGTGGATGTCGGCGCTGGTGTTGTTGCCGGAAAAACCGGCGGGCAGCGTGGCGACACCGTCTTGAAGGGTAGCCAAAGACCCCGTCTGGGCGTCAATGGAAAACGCCGCAGTGGTCGAGGTGAGTTCTTCGGCCAGATACGCGAATTTTCCGTCGGGCGAGATTGTGAAATGCCGGGGTCCGGAGCCAGGGTTGACGGTTTTAAAAGCCGTTTTGGCCGGTTTCACCTTGCCCTTCGTCGGGTCAATTTCAAAAATATAAATCCGGTCGGTGCCCAAATCGCAGACGTACACGAAGCGGTTATCGGGCGAAACCGTGGCCGAGTGGGCGTGGGGCTTGTTTTGCCGCTGGGCGTTCGGCCCGCTGCCCGCAAACCGCACGCTGTCGGTTGGCGCACCCAATTTGCCATCCTTGAGCACCGGCAACACGGTGAATGTGCCTTCGCCGTAGTTCGACACGAACGCAGCCCGGCCCGTGCGGTCGAGGCTGATGTGGCAGGGCCCGCGCCCCACGGAGGGTTGGTGGTTGAGCAAGGTCAAGCCCCCCGTTTTCCGGTCGAGGGCGTACGCCGTCACAGCCCCCCCTTCAGCCCCTTCGTTGACCGCGTACAGGTACCCTCCCAGCGGGTGAAACGCCAGAAACGAGGGGCTTTTTGCCCCGCCCGCCGTGCTGACCAGCCGCAGCGTGCCCGCTTTGCGGTTGAATTCCAGCACGTAGATGCCCTCGCTGCCCCGCACCGAGTAGGTGCCCACGTAGAGCATTTCGTTTTGGGCGGTGGCACTCAGGGCAAGCAATCCACCGAGGAAAAAAAGAAAACCAGTTTTCATGAATCAACGAAGTTGAGGTTTAGGCCGCAAGGCTACGCCAAAAAACGAAAAAGACCGCTCGGGGGCGGTCTTTTTCGTTTTGCGAAACGAGCAAACGTCAGCCTTTCGTCGTCAACAGGTTGAAAAACTGGTCGAGCTTGGGCGTCAGGATGATTTCGGTGCGGCGGTTCACGCGGCGGCCTTCTTCGGTGGTGTTGTCGGTTTTGGGCACGAACTCCGAGCGACCCCCGGCGGTCATGCGGTCGGGGCGGACGCCGAATTTGGTCTGGAGGGTGCGTACCACCGAGGTAGCCCGCAGCACGCTGAGGTCCCAGTTGTCTTTCATAAACTGGGTCTGGATGGGCCACACGTCGGTGTGGCCTTCCACCAGGATGTCGAGGTCCTTGTGGTCGTTCACTACCCGGGCCACTTTGCCCAGTACCACTTCGGCGGGCTTGGTGACGTTGTAGGAGGCCGATTCAAACAAGAGTTTGTCGGAAATCGACACGTACACCACGCCTTTTTTCACCTCGACCTGCACGTCCTGGTCGTTGATGTCGGCCAGCGAGCGCTTCAGGTTCATGACCAGGGCCAGGTTGAGCGAGTCTTTCTTCTGGATGGACTGGTTGAGGTTGTTGATGTACTTGCTCTGGTCGTTAAGGGTTTCGAGCGATTTTCGGATGCTCTCGGCCCCGGCCTTGCTCACCACCGAGAGGTCGGAGAGGCGGTCGAGCAGGTTGGTGTTGGTTTTTTTGAGGAATTCCAACTGCTGCTCCAACTCGGCCAGTCGGGCCACCCGCGACTGGATGTCGGTATCCTTGCCCCGGAGGAGGGCCTGCAATTCGGCGGTTTTGGTGTTGCAGTCGCGGAGTTCGACCAGCACTTTTTCGTTGGCTTCCTTGAGGGCTTTGATTTCGGCCAGTCTTTTTTTGCTGGCGCAGGAAGTCAGCGCCGCCACCAGGGCAAGCGCCAGAAGTGTCTTTTGCATACGCGAGAACGTGGTTTGGTAAGGTAACGGTGAAACGGTGAGAGGTTGGTAAAACCCGTTCGGGTTTTTCGGGCGCAAAACTAAGAAACTATTTGACCACGACGGCAGAAGTTTTGATTAGAGTTGGGTTAGAAAAGTACAGTTTTAGCGTTCCAAAACGACGAATCGGGCGATTTTGTCCACTAAATTCTTACGTTCTCCGCATCCATGACCTACACTACCCTGGGCCAGTCGGGCCTGACGGTGAGTAAAATCGCCTTCGGCGGCATGTCGCTCGGCGAGGATGCCGCCGCCAACGTCCGCCTCCTTCACGCCGCCCTCGATGGGGGCATCACCCTTTTCGACACCGCCGATTTGTACCAGCACGGGCGCAACGAGGAAATTTTCGGGCGGGCCTTCGGCGACCGCCGCAGCCGGGTCGTCATCGCCACGAAAGGGGGCAACCAGTGGCAGCCCGACGGCTCCGGCTGGGACTGGAACCCCACGAAAGCGTACCTCCTCGAAGCGGTGGAGGCCAGCCTGCGCCGCCTGCAAACCGACTACATCGACCTGTACCAGCTTCACGGCGGCACCCTCGACGATCCGATTGACGAGACCATCGAAGCGTTTGAACGGTTGAAGCAGCAGGGAAAAATTCGGGCCTACGGCATTTCGTCCATCCGGCCCAACGTGATTCGGGAGTGGGTACGGCGCGCCAACCCGGCCAGCGTGATGATGCAGTACAGCTTGCTCGACCGCCGCCCGGAGGAATCTTGCCTACAATTTCTAGCCGAAAACGGCGTCGGCGTGCTGGCACGGGGCAGCCTGGCGAAGGGCCTGCTGGCGGGCAAACCGGCGGCGGAGTTTCTGGAGTACTCAACCGCCGACGTGCGGCGGGCGGCGGAAGCCGTGGCTGCACGCTCGACCAAAACCCGGTCACCCGCTGCCACGGCCCTCGCCTACGCCCTGCACCACCCGGCGGTGGCCGCCTCGGTGGTGGGCATCCGTACCCCCAATCAGTTGCGCGAAGCCCTGCGGGCGGGCACGGCCCCGGTGCTGACGGCAGGGGAGTGGGCAGCTCTGGGCCAGGTGTTGCCGCCCAACCGCTACGAACAGCACCGCTGAAGCGCGGGCGGAAAGTACGACGGTTTGGCACGTTTCTTTATTTCGTAATAACCGACCGGAACCTGGTCCTCCCGCCGTCGTTCCGTGCTTTCAAGTACCCCGAATGGCCTCCAACACCCCCAACGCCGCGACCACCACCCAACCACCGCCCAAACGCACCCTCACCCGCCGTTTTCAGGGGATGCTGCTGAACCTCAACGACGTTTGGCAGTTTGTCACCCGGTTTTTCCGGGAGGTGTTTCTGCCCCCGTACGAGTTTGGCGAAATCGTCCGGCAGTGTTTCGAGGTGGGGTACAAATCGCTCGGCCTGATTTCGCTGACGGGGTTCATCACGGGCCTCGTGTTCACCAACCAGTCGCGGCCCTCACTGGCCGAATTTGGGGCCACCTCGTGGTTGCCGGCGCTGATTGCCATCGCCATCGTGCGGGCGCTGGCCCCGCTCATCACGGCGCTGATCGCGGCGGGCAAAGTCGGTTCCAACATCGGGGCCGAACTGGGTTCGATGAAAGTCACCGAGCAGATTGACGCGATGGAGGTGTCGGCCACCAACCCGTTCAAGTTTCTGGTCGTCAGCCGCGTGCTTGCCACCACGTTGATGATGCCCGTGCTGACGATGTACACGGCCTTCGTGGCCCTGGTGGGCGGGTTCATCAGCGTCAACGCCAACGAGGCCACGAGCCTGGCGACGTTCGTGGAACAGGCCTTCAGCGCCATCACGTTTCTCGACGTGTTCTCTTCGACGGCCAAAGCCTTCGTGTTTGGCTTCACCATTGGCATCGTGGGGTGTTACAAAGGGTACAACTCGTCGAAAGGCACCGAAGGCGTGGGCCGGGCCGCCAACGCCGCCGTGGTCACGTCGATGTTCCTGATTTTCATCGAAGAAGTCATCATCATGCAGCTTGTCAACGCGTTCCGACCGGCCTGAAGGGTTTGAAGTTTGAAGTTTGAGGTTTGAAGGAGTTAAACTTCAAACCTCAAACTTCAAACCCCAAACCTCAAACTGACATGGATACCATCCCAACCTCCGACGTCGTCATCGCCATCCGCGGGCTGAAAATTTCCTTCGGCGACCTGCACGTGCTGCGGGGCGTGGACCTCGACGTGTACCGGGGCGAGAACCTCGTGGTGCTGGGGCGGTCGGGCACGGGCAAGTCGGTGCTGATTAAAATCCTGGTCGGGCTGCTGCGCCCCGACGCGGGCACGGTGCAGGTGCTGGGGCAGGACGTGACCCGGCTTGCGGGCCGCGAACTGGACGAACTGCGGCTGAAGCTCGGGTTTTCGTTCCAGAACAGCGCGCTCTACGACAGCATGACCGTGCGGGAAAACCTGCGCTTTCCCCTCGTGCGCAACGTGCGCAACCTGAGTTCGGCCGAGGTGAACAAGGCCATCGAAGAAGCCCTCGACGACGTGGGCCTAAGTCAGACCATCGACCAGATGCCCTCCGAACTTTCGGGGGGGCAGCGCAAGCGCATCGGCATCGCCCGGACGCTGATTCTCAAACCCGACATCATGCTCTACGACGAGCCGACGGCGGGCCTCGACCCCATCACCTCGGGCGACATCAACGAACTGATCAACGAGGTGAAAGAACGCCACGGCACGACGGGCATCGTCATCACCCACGACCTGACCTGCGCCAAGACCGTCGGCGACCGCGTGGCGATGCTCCTCGACGGGCGGTTTGAACGCATCGGCACGTTTGAGGAGGTGTTCGAGCAACGCGCCGACGACGAGCGGGTACAACAATTTTACGATTACAATTTTGTCAGCTAAGCCGGGGTGGCTGGTCGAAGGGGTGATTGGGTAATTGGTTTTCAGAAACGGAGGAATTACCCCATTCACCAGGCACCGAGTCAACGAACCAACCATTCACCCATTCGACCAATTACCCAACCAACCAAACCATGAATTCCGGAGAAAACAAACGCGCCCTCACGGTGGGCCTTTTCGTCCTGCTCGGCATCGTCATTTTCGTGGCGGGGGTGCTGGTGCTGGGCGGCAAGCAGAACAAATTCACCCGCAACATCCACGTCATCGCGCTTTTCGACAACGTGGGCGGGCTGAAGGTGGGCAACAACGTGTGGTTTTCGGGGGTGAAAATCGGCACCGTGCGCCGGATTCACTTCGTCAACAACTCGCAGGTGGAGGTGGAGATGAACATCCAGGAAAGCGCCACCGAATTCATCCGCAAGGACGCCACGGCCAGCATCTCCTCCGAAGGGTTCATTGGCAACAAACTCGTCGTCATCGCGGGCGGCACCACCCGGTCGGCCCACGTCGAAGACGGCGACCGCCTGCGGGTGTCGGCTTCGCTGAGCACCGACGAAATCATGGAAACCTTGCAGGAAAACAACAAAAACCTGCTGAAGGTCACGACCGATTTCAAGGCCATCGTCGATAAAGTGTCCAAAGGCAAAGGCATCGTGGGGGCCGCCCTGACCGACGATGCCGCCGAACGGGACTTCAAGGCGGTCATGGCCAACCTCAATGCCACCACCGCCAACGCCGCCCGGGCCTCCAACGCCCTGACCGCCTACACGGCCAAACTCAACACCCAGGGCACCCTGGCCAACGAACTCGTCACCGACACCAGCGTGTTCCGCAGCCTGCGGGCTTCGGCTAGCCAACTCCGGCAGGTGAGCACCCAGGCCACGGCCATCACGGCGAAAGTCAGCGCCGCCACCGACAACCTCACCGGAGCCAGCGAAAACGTGCGCCGGGCCACGACCAAGCTCAACAGCAACGACAACGCCCTGGGCGTGCTGCTCAACGACGCCGGCCTAGCCCGTGACGTGAAAACGACGATGAACAACCTCGGTGCCAGCAGCAAAAAACTCGACGAAACCCTCGACGCCGCCCAGCACAATTTCCTCCTGCGGGGGTATTTCAAACGCAAAGCCCGCGACGAACAAAAAGCCCGCGAAGACAGCGCCAAGCGGGCGAGTGGGGGGCAGTAGATTTTAACCACAGAGTTCACAGAGTTTAGGCACGGAGGACACAGAGAAAACTCCGCGCACTCCGTGCCTAAACTCTGTGAACTCTGTGGTTAAAAACCCTACCGCTGAAACAGGGGCAAGTGGATTTCCCGCAGGGTTTCCACCGGAATTTTCACCACCTCCCGGTCATAGGTCAGCAGGCCGTTCACTTCGCCTTCCACGTCGGTGGTCTGGGTGTACACGGCGGCGGAAACGCCGTTCTGCTTCGCCATTTCCACCATCTTGGCGTACTTCGTCCGGTAGGCTTTAATGACTTCTTCCTGGCTTTGATAAGTCTGGTAGCCCCAGTTGCGCTTGTCGGGTTGCCAGAGGTGCCCCGGTATCGGCCAGCCGATGCCGCCGAACTCGCCCACCACGATGACCCGGTCCTTTTTCGGCGCGGGCACGTTGGGCACGGGTTCGTAGGTGTGGATGTCGTAGAAATCCCCCGCGTTTTGGTCGGTCCAGCCCGAAGCGGCGTTGACGAGGCGGCTCCCGTCGAGGCCCTTCACCCAGGCGGCCATCCGGGGCGTGTCGTACTGCCCCCAGCCTTCGTTGTGCACCACCCAGGTCACGATGCTGGGGTGGTTGTGGAGGTGGTTCATCATCCGCCGGAGTTCCAACTCAAACTGCTCTACGCTGCGGCTGCTCCGGATGGGGTTGGCGTGGGCGGGGTCGAGACGGTTAAGGTTCTGGTCAGTGACAAACCCCGATGGCATGTCCTGCCACACGAGCATCCCGAGCCGGTCGCAGTGGTGGTAGTAGCGGGCGGGTTCGACCTTGATGTGCTTGCGGAGCATGTTGAACCCCGCTTTTTTCAGAAAATCAATTTCAAAAATCATCGCCTCGTCCGACGGGGGCGTCAGCAGGCCGCCCGGCCACCAGCCCTGGTCAAGTGGGCCGTTCTGGAACAGCGCCCGGTCGTTGAGGAGCAACGTGGGCTGCCCGGCCACCGGCCCCGGCCCAATCGAGATTTTCCGCATGGCGAAGTAGCTCGTCACGGTCTCGACGGGCGCGCCGGTCACTTCGGCCAGCGAGTAGGCGTTGCGCTCGGCGGCGGTGTAGCGGGGGCGCGGGCCGGTCTGCCCGGCGAAGGGGTCCTTCACGGGCACCACCTCCACGCGGAGGGTGTAGAGAAACGGGTTGTCGGGCGACCAGCGTTTGGGGTTGGGCACCGGCAGCAGGCCCTCGCGCCCGGAGCGGAAAATCACGCTGCCCACGGCTTCGGTGCCGTCGAGGGCGGTCACGCGCAGGGCGGTGGTGTTGTCGGTGGGGCGGGCCAGCACCACCTGCACGCGGAGGCGGCTCGAATCGAGTTCGGGCGTGAGGCGGAGTTCGGTGACGTGCTGGGCGGGCACGGGTTCGAGCCAGACCGTCTGCCAGATGCCCGACACGGGCGTGTACCAAATGCCCTGGGGCTGGAGCAACTGCTTGCCCCGGGGCTGGTCGCCCTCGGAAGTGGGGTCGGTCACGGCGAGCACCAACGTATTGGTGCCCCCGTACAGGAAGTCGGTGACGTCGAAGCTGAACGGGTCGGAGCCGCCCGTGTGCGACCCGACCAGCCCGCCGTTGACCCACAGGCTGCATTCGTAATCCACCGCGCCGAAGTGCAGCAGCACCCGCTGCCCCTGCCAGGCGGCGGGCAGGCTGAACGTGCGCCGGTACCACAGCCGCTGGCTGGGCAGCAGCGGTTTACCGACTTTCGACAGCGCCGACTCCACGCAGAACGGCACCAGAATTGGGCCGTCCATCGCGGTGGGCTGGCCTTCGGTTTTGGGCCGGATGGCGTACTCCCAGAGGCCGTTGAGGTTCTGCCACCGCTCCCGCACCAACTGGGGCCGGGGGTACTCCCGCCAGGCGTTTTCGGGCGTCACGGCCTTTTCCCAGCGGGAGAGGATGGGGGCGGTGAGGGTTTGGGCGAGGGTTTGGAGGGCAGTGAGGGCGAGCAGGAAAGCGATTCTGAGCGGGTTTTGCATGGGGGTTTGAGGTTTTGCGGGAATGATTTGGAAATGTACGGAAGATGGAAGTATTTGGGCATGGATTTTCATTCCAAGCGTTGAAAGTTTCCAACCCCTGATGATTCAAGCAACTCAGGCCGTTCTCTGACGGGCCGGTTAGGTAAGGTGGCGAGTGAATTAAGCAGACGAGGGCGGCGTAGCCGTCAGGTTTGGAGTTGCAAACTCCGAACAACGGGGGTGGATGAATCTACGGCATGGTGGTTGCCAGCCACCGGACCGGCGCAAATCACAGCCGCTGGGAACGAATTTGGGAACGATCGGACGGAGTTGAAACTACGCCCAGCTTGAGGAGTAGTGTTATCGGGGAGCCTTTCCGCCACAACTCACCCTTTCGTTGGCTAATTTCTTCTTCACCTTAACACATCCCCCCATGAACCGCACCGTTTTTCTGACGCATTTGGCTGCCATTGGCACCTTCGTAGCAGCACCCCTCAACGCCCTGGCCCGAACCCTCCGGCCTGACCGACCTGGTAAAGGCATTCGGGTGGAAGCAGGCAAAGACCGGTTCAACAAACCCATTTCCCTCTTTCAAGGGGATACCTTTTTTACAAAGGTTGGTGGAAAAGACACAGACGGCGACCTGTACATTTTTGAATCCATTCGGGATAAAAAAGGTGGCCCCAGCCTTCATATGCATTATGAAGTGGACGAGTTTTGGTACGTACTGGAAGGAGAGTTTCTGTTCCAGGTGGGCGATGAGAAATTCACGGTAAAACAAGGTGAGACGGTGTTTGGCCCCCGCATGGTGCCTCATGCTTTTGCCAAAATCAACGATGGCCCGGCCCGGCTGTTGATGGCTTTTCAGCCGGCTGGAAAAATGGAAGAGCATTTTAAAAAAATCAGCGAGGGCGTTGGAAAGAACATGACAGAAGAGGAGCGGAACAAGTTTTCCGAAGAATATGGCATGAAGCGACTGGGACCGCCGCTTACGTTTAGTAAATGGTAATCCTCCGCCGGGCATGGTCTGTGACTACGACCACTTCTGTGTGAATGTCGGGTTGAGTCCGCCGAGGGTCAGCAAGCTAACGGGTTAAGCAGAAACCGTCTGTCGTGCTAACATGGCCGAACATACTTCGGCGTTCACAACGGCGTAGGCACAAACTGCGCCGGGCGGGGCACGAAAAGGCGCTCCTCATCCTGTGCCACCTCGTCTCGGAGCAGGCGGGCATGAAGTACTGCGCCGAGTGGCTGCGGGGCTTCGTGCCCGAAGTGCCCGTGGAATTCATTGCCGCCGACGAGCCGTTCTGGCGACCGGGAAAACCCGCGAAGTGACGGGCGGAAGAGCGCCCCGAAGAACACCCGGCGCGAAATGGAGTTTTAGGCAAAAAGCTGGCACAGGAATTTCGCCCTCCTCCCCGGCGACCGTTGCACCAGCCCACGCCCCAGCCATGCCGTTTGTTTCCATCCTCGATTTCCTCGACAGCGATTTCACCCAACCCGGCCCGTTTCTGCTGCTTACGCTGGGGGTGTTTCTGGGCGTGGTCGGGCGGTATTTTCTGATTGCCGGGGCGTTTCAGGCGTATTTTTACGTTTGGCAGCCGGAACGGTGGCAGGCCCGGAAACTGGGGAAAAAAGCGTATCCGCCGGGGCAGTTTCGCACCGAAATCCGCTGGTCCGTCATCAATTCGCTGATTTTTGCCGTGACGGGGGCACTCACGGTGCTGGCCTGGCAGCAAGGCTACACCCGGATCTACCTTGATGCCGACCGCTACGGACTGTGGTACCTGCCCGTGAGCCTCCTGATTTCGATGTTTCTCCACGAAACGTACTACTACTGGCTCCACCGGCTGATGCACCACCCCAGGGTGTACCGTCACGTCCATAAAGTCCACCACGACAGCCTGATTACCTCCCCGTGGACGGCCTTCAGTTTTCACCCCATCGAAGGAATGCTGGAAGCCCTGATTTTGCCCCTGATTTTCATGGTCGTTCCCATGCACCTAAGCGTAATCGGGCTGCAACTGCTGCTGATGACGGTGTCAGCGGCCATCAACCACCTCGACATCGAGATTTACCCCAAAAACCGGGTGGGTACGCTGCTGGGTCGCAACGTCATCGGGGCCACGCACCACGCCCTGCACCACCGGCAGTTCCGGTTCAACTTCGGGCTGCATTTTACCTTCTGGGACAAGTGGGGGCGCACCGAAAGCCCGCAGTTTGGGGAGCAGTTTGCGGAGCGAAAACCCCTTACTTGATCGCGTACCGCACCGAAAACCCGAACTCGTCGGCCCAGAAAGCGGGGTAGCGCACGAGGTTGAGGGCCGGTTTCCAGTCGAGCGCAAAGTTGATGGGAGCCGACGGAATGGTGTACTCCAGCCCCAGCACACCATCGAGGCCTGCGGCCACCTGGTTGTAGCCCCGGCCATCCCACCAGGGCGGTGGGGTTCGTTTGTACCGTCCCCAGGCCCAGCCGTAGGGTTCGTCCCGCCAAATGTACACGTGCCCGCCCCCGCCGATGTACCAGTTGAGCGAGCGCGTGCCGAAGGCGTTGCCGTTGACGGTGTACAGGCCGGTCAGGCCCAACGTACGCCAGCGGGCGGTGAGAATGCCCTCGATGGCGTTTTTACGGTTCAGAAAATGCTTGACCGTTACGCCGTTGGCGGCACCGAGGCGCACGCCGATGGCCGTTTTATAATCAGCCTGGGCGGGGGCGAAGTGGGGAGCCAGCAGGAGAGTGGCGAGCAGCCAGCGCAGGTTTTTCATCGGAGAAAAGAGGGTTGGTGACGGCATTTTAACGAAAAAAGGGGCGCCATCGGGGTGCCCGGCTGCTTTTTCGCAGCAATCGGCGGATTGGGGGAAATCATTACTTTTGAGCAGGGCTTGACGAGGTGCGTCAGCCCCCATTAAGCCGTTGAATCCCGCGCATCTTTGACGACCCACGGACATGAAATTCACCGCCGTCCTGCTCCCGGTGCTGCTGCCGGGGGCATTGCTTGCCCAGCCCGGCCACTGGCGCGTCAGCCTCCAGGGCGGCGTGGCGCGGGGGTTCAACCACCTCCACACCGAGCCGAACCTGCCCTCAAGCACGTTCAGCATTCCCAACCGCGCCGGGGCCAGTTTTCAACTCGGCCTCGAACGCAGCCTCACGCCCCGGTTCAGCCTGCGGACGGGCTTTGGCGTGGTCAACCACCGCTCGGGCGCGGAGCACCGGATGACCGTCCGCGACACGGTGAACAACCTGGTGTTCAGCAGCGTGGGCCGTTCGTGGGGCGGCCACGGGTACCTGACCGGTTCGCTCGGCGGCACGCTCAACAGCCGGGCGTTCGGCCGGATGATTTTCACGGCGGGAGCCGACGTGGTCGGTCGGTACAACCTGAGGGGCGATGAAGGCGGTCGGCGGTGGGGAGGGCGCGGCTCGATGTCGGTGGGTTCCCAACGGCGGGAGTACGTTTCCCTCTTCCGGCTCGAAGGCGTGCCGCCGCTCACCCTGGGCGTCTCGCTGCGGGGTGGGTTCGATTACCGCCTCAGCGAACGCGCCCTGCTGTCGCTGACGGCCACGTACCACCGTGGTTTCGGGCTTCTGCGCCGGGGCGTTTCTGACACGCTGCGGTTCGAGGGGATCGAGTACCGGGGGAGTTTCCAGACGCGGGGCAGCCACGTCTCGCTGATGGTGGGCCTGAAGTACAACCTCTTCCGGGCCAACCCCACGGGGGCACCCGGCTACACGCCCTACAACGGCCCCCTGGCGCGGAGCGGGTTTGACCTCGACGAACGCAAGGCCACGTTCCGCGCCGGCACGTGGCTGGCCGGGCTGACCGGCAGTGGATTTTACCGGGGCAGCTCCTTTGGGCGGCACCTGTACGGCCTGCGGGCGGGGTACTTTGCTCTCGACCGCACGCTGGTGGGGGTGAAAGCGCACTACCTCCGCTCAAACCACGATTGGGGTGGCGAGTGGCTGACGGCCGGGCCGCTGCTCCGGTACCAGTTCACCCGAACCCGGGTTTCGCCTTTCGTTGAACTCGCCTACGCTTGGGGCCGAACGTGGACCGGCGTTCGGGGAGCGCCCAATTTCGATCCCCGCGTGCAGTACGCCAGCTTCGCTCCCGGCCTCAACGTGCGCCTCGGGCCGTACCTCCGCCTCGAAACGGCCCTCGAACTGCTGTCGCGGGGGAATTTTGGCTGGCGCAGGGGCAGCAATTTTGTGCAAATCGGCATTTCTCATCAGTTTGGAACGAAGTTGCTCTAACCCCGGCACTACCGCGAAAACGCTCCGATGCTCCCCCATTTCCCCTTCGCCGACCGTTTCAACGACAAAATGGGCACCCAGCCGCTCCGGGAGGGCGAGGGTAGGGTGGAGGCAGACGCGGCCTACGCAGCGGAAATCGGCCTGAAACGAAACCTGCTCGCCGAACACCCGGACTACTACTTCCGCGCCCTGCCGGGCACCGAAACCGCCCAGTGGGAGGCGCTCGACCTGCTGCTCCACGATCTGCACCGGCTCGACGCCGACCGGTTTTTTCTCGAAAAAAAGGACGACCGCTGGCGCTGGCAAAACGGGGTTTTGCGCGAAAAAACAGACTTCGTTTTCGGAAAAACCGAAACCCTGCCCCTGGCCCCGCTCGACTGGCTGGGGCGGCAGGTGCAGGAGGATTTGCTCCTGCTGGCGGGCAGTCCGCCCGCGCTCGTGGCCGGGCAGCTTTGCTTCGCCAACGACTGGAGCCTGGACGAAAAACTGGGCCTGCCTTTCGCCGAAATCCACGCGCCCGTGGGCGATTCGGTCGCGCCGATGCTCCGGGCGGGGGCCGCGTTCGTGGAGCGCCTGCCGCCCAACCGGGCCGTCTGGCGGCTCAACTGGAGCTTCAAGCACTCGCCCGAACTCGACCAGACCACCCGCCACGCCCCCCGGCTGAAGGCCGAACTGGCCGACCTCGCGCCCAGCCTGACACCCGCCACCATCGGCCAGCGCCTGTTCGTGCGCGTGGAGCGGCAAACCCTCACCCGCCTGCCCGGCTCGGGCGCGGTACTGTTCACCGTCCGCACCCACCAGAGCCGCCTCGACGCCGAGGCCAACGCTCCCGACCGGGCCACCCGGATGCTCACCGTGCTGCGCAGTACCCCGCCGGGGCTGCTCGATTACAAATCCATCACGCCGTTTCGCGAACCGCTGCTGCGGTTTCTGGAACAAAAAGCCCATCCTGAATTTTCATGAAAAACGCACTGCGACTTTTCGGCTGGATGGTGCTCGGCCTCGTCGGGCTGGTGGTCGGGGCGGCGGCGGTTTTTTACGAACCCGACCTGCCGCCCGATGCACTCAGGGAGAAATACGCCACCGGCGCGTCCCGCTTCGTACACGTCGCGGGCCTGCCCGTGCACTACCGCGACGAGGGGCCTGCCGCCGATACCCTGCCCGTGGTGCTGCTCCACGGCACGGGAGCCTCGCTGCTGACCTGGGAGGGCTGGGTGCGCGAACTCAAACCGGCTCACCGCGTCGTGCGGCTCGATTTGCCCGGTTACGGCCTGACGGGGCCAAACGCCGACCACGATTACTCGTCCGGGTTTTACACCAACTTTCTGGAGGAATTTTTCCAAAAAACCGGTATTCGGCGGTGTCACCTCGGCGGTAATTCACTGGGCGGGGGCATCGCCTGGCGCTACGCGCTGGCGCACCCCAAACGCGTGCCTAGCCTGATTCTGGTGGACGCGGGCGGCTACCCGCTGCCGCCGAAAGAAACGCCGCTGGCCTTCCGGCTGGCGCGGGTGCCGGGGCTGCGCGGGGTGCTCACGAAGGTCACGCCCCGGTTTGTCGTCGCCCAAAGCATCCGGCAGGTGTACGCCGACAACCGCCTCGTGAGCGATTCGCTCGTTGACCAGTATTTCGATTTAGCCCGCCGGGCGGGCAACCGCGAGGCGTTCATCCGCCGCATGCGGGGCTACGCGCCGGATTCGGCCTGGCGGCGGATTCCGGCGCTGCGAATGCCCACGCTGGTGCTCTGGGGGCAGCAGGACCGGCTGATTCCGGTCGAAAACGCGCACCGATTCCACCGGGATTTGCCCAACGACACGCTGGTGATTTTCCCCCACGCGGGCCACGTGCCGATGGAAGAGCAACCCATCGCGACGGTGCGGGCGGTGCTGCAATTCCTGCGCGAACATGCACCGCCCCGGTAAGCGCCGGGTGCCGGGGTTTGCCAGGAAGGCTTCGGTTTTTTCCGGCAATTGTGGTTTCTTTGGCCCCCGCGCACTCAAGTCCATTTTTCATGAAAAAAATCACGCTCCTGCTCACCGGCCTGCTGCTTTCCACCGCGCTGCTGGCCCAAAAACACTCTCTTTTCAACGGCAAAGACCTCACGGGCTGGACGGCCCACGGCACCGAAAAATGGTACGTCGAAGGGGGCGAATTGGTCTGCGAAAGCGGCCCCGACAAGCAGTACGGCTACCTTTCGACGACTAAAAATTACAAGAATTTCATCCTGACGCTCCAGTTCAAGCAAGAGGCCAACGGCAACAGCGGCGTGTTCATCCGCTCAGGCATCGAGGGCGTGAAAATCAGCGGCTGGCAGGTGGAAGTGGCCCCGCTGAATCAGCACACGGGGGGCATTTACGAATCCTACGGCCGGGGCTGGATTATCCAGCCCAAGCCCGAAGACGAAGCCGCCCTGAAACCCGGCGAGTGGAACGAACTCAAAATCAAAGCCGACGGCGACGAGGTGACCACCTGGCTCAACGGCAGGCAGATGGTGCAGTTGAAGGACGAGAAAATCGGCAAGGGCGAGGGCTTCATCGCCCTGCAAATCCACGACGGCGGGGGCATCAAAGTGCGGTGGCGGAAGTTTCGCATCAAAGAATTGTAGCCGCCGTTTTACCTTTGCCCGTCACCAACAAACGTATTGCCGTGAGACCCGCCTCCCAACCCGCCCAAGCCCTCGCCGCCTTCCTGGCCGGGGCCGTTCTGCTGACGAGTTGCGCCAGCACCACCACCATCCAGTCGAACCCCGCCGGGGCGAAAGTGTACCTCAACGGCGAACCCGTCGGGGTGACGCCCTACACCCACGCCGATACGAAAATCGTGGGCAGCACCACGCACGTTCGGCTCAAAAAAGAAGGCTACGAAACGCTGAACACGGCGTTTTCACGGAACGAAGAAGCCGACGTGGGGGCCATCATTGGCGGGGTGTTCGTGTTGGTGCCTTCCTGTGGACCATGAAGTACAAACCGGTTCATTTTTACGAGTTGCGCCCTGCGTACGGGATACTGAACCCGTCACCGTCCCTGGTTGGCCAGCCCGAAGTGACCACTAAATCGAAAACCGACCGCCTGCGGGAATTAAAAAAAATGGCCGACGAAAAACTCATCACCGAAGCCGAGTACGAACGCGAGAAACAAAAAATTCTTGACGAACCGTGACGGTTGACCCAGTGGAATGAAAAAAGCAGCCCCACCCGGCTGCTTTTTTCACGAAACAAAACACGATTTTTCCGGCCCAACTTACCGGTTGCCCATGCGGCTCCGCATGCCCTGCATCATGTCCTGAGAGACTTTCAGGTGCGTTTTTACTAACGGATGAGCGGCTTTGGCGAGGTCTTTCAGGCTGTTGTCCTTCGCATTTTTGCGCACGTTTTCCATTACCTCGTCGAGGCGTCGGTGGCCGTTCACGCCGCTTTCCTGTACGTACATCCGGTCGAAGTCGGCACCCGACAGGGCCTGCATCCGGCTGAGCATCGACTGGGTGTCGGCATCGGGCGTGGTGGGCAGCGTGACGCCCTTGGCGGCGGCGAGTTCGCCCAGCTTGGCCGAGAGGCCCGTTTGTTCGTCCACCTCGGCCTGGGCCAGCATCCGCACGGCGTCGTTGGTGGTTTTACCCGAAGCCAGGCGGCTCACTTCGAGCTGCATCATGCCGCCTTTGGCCACTTCCATCATCAAAGCCTTGTCGGCGTCGGAGAGGGGTGCGCTGGTGGGTTTCACGGCGGCCACGGCCTCACTGCCTTGTTGATTTTTCTGGCGGAGGTCTTCCATGCTCATGGTGCCGACGTTGGTCTGAGTGCTGCTGGTTTGTTGAGCCAGCACGGTGCCTGCCAGGCCGAGGGCCATCAGGATGGTCAGGGAAATGTTCGCTTTTTTCATGGTTTTGTTGTTTGTTGTATCGGTTTCCGACCCGGTCTGAAAAACGACATGCCACTTCCGGGCAGGCCCACCGGTTTCCCACCCTGCGTATACCGCATGAAAGCGTTCGCGTTTTTGCTCCTGGCTTGTTCCCTGACCGCCCTCCGCCTGTCTGCCCAATCGGAAAAGGCGCAATTTTACAACGTCCGCGTGCTGACCCAAACCGGCGAACAGTACCGGGGCATGCTGTACGAAGTAACCGATTCGCTGCTCTACCTGCGCGAAAGCCCCAACGAACTCGGCGAGCCGTACGGGTCGGTCATTCCGCTGGACGAGGTGAAAAAAGTAGTGCTCCGCCGCGACGTAAAACGCGCCCCCGTGCTCCAGGGTGCCCTCATCGGGGCCTTCGGGGTAGGCTTTCTTACCTTCCGGTCGCTTCAACGCCACCCTTTGCGCAGCCCGGTGCTCACGGGCCTGACGTTCGTCACCGCCACCGGCACCGGAGCCGGCCTCGGGGCCGTGGTGGGGTCACTCATCGGACGTTCGCCCCGGCGGGTGGTGCGCGTCCGGCAGGGCGAACTCGACTCCGGACGACTCAGCGGCCTGCTCCGGCCGTTTGCCTACCGCAACCAACTCGACCGGGTGTACGGCGTGCCCTGATCGGGCGTGGGCGGCAGACCCCACTCCGTGCAAGAATGTCAACGCAGGGCCGGGAAATCAATCGTCCTTGTCGTCCTCCGGGTCCTCCCATCATTTGTTCACACAAACGCGCTCCACCTCGGCGCGGGCATTCGGCTGTGCAACCTACGGACGGTCTGCCAGACGATTTCGTTGAATTTCACGTCGGGATTCGTTCGAATCCACGTGGCCCTGGCGGGCAGTGTGGCAGGGCCGTTAAGTTCTGATTGGTAGCGCAAAATCTTCAATGTTCAATGCTCAATGTTCAATGGGTTATTTCTCTGACTTTCAATCATTGAATATTGAGCATTGAGCATTGAAAATTGAACATTATCTACCGTAGGTGTAGAACTTAACGGCCCTGGTGCAGTGTGGGGGTCGCCTCGGAGGTTTACTGGAAACAGCGCCAGCACGACACCGCCGCCGCGTCGTGCTGGCTTCTGGGTGGCAGACCCGGAATCAGTTCAATGGTGTGCGGCACGCCCGCTGTGCTGTGGGGCGTGTGCTCCACGTAGTCGGGGCCGTTCTGGGCGTCGTCTCCGGGGCCGAACCCCTGGCAGCAGGTGCGGTCTTCTTCGATGATGTAAATCAGTCCCGGTGGATGGTGGCGTGATGAAATCGTGAAATGTTGGTTTCTCCGCGGGCACCATCGGTCGGCGGCACGTTGTTTATTTGCCTGATTAGAAGTAGTTTCGTCGCTAAAATCAACCACAATCATGGAAACCCAGCACCAATTCAAAGGCATCCGCGACGAAGACCTCACGCCCGAGCAGCGCGAAAAGTGGCTGGCGTTTTACCGGATGGCCATGCAACGCAAGCGCGAGACGCAGGCCGAGATGCAGGAATTCCGCAACACGCCGGAATACCAGGAAGCCACCAAACGGTTAAGAGAGCGCAATGCAGAACGAGGCACTCCGTTCGTATGATTTTGAATTTGTCGGTGGTTCTGCCAATCTGTACAAGTTCACAACGCAGCGAAGCGTCGAATACGACGTCCGTTTCAAACCCAGTGCCGACTACATCCCTCCCGACGAACCCTGGCGGGACGACCTCTACGAACTGGTCATCGAAGTCGCCGAAGCCCCCGACCCCACCTGCATCCCCGCCGACAGTGCGATTTTTCCGACGATTGTCGCCATCATCACCGATTTTTTCCGCACGCGTCAGCGGGTCGTGCTCTACATCTGCGACGATTCGGACTCTAAAGAATTAGCCCGCAAACGCAAATTCGACGGCTGGTACACCCGCCTCGGTGATTCCTTTTTCGAGAAATACGACCTGCCCACGGTCGCCGCCGGTCCCGAACGGTATTTTGCCTCGGTGTTTTTCCGCCGCGATAATCCGTACCGGTTTGCCATCGTTGCTGCCTTTGAGCGGTTGGTGGAGAGCGACAAGTGAGGCGGGTTGCCATTCAATCCGGTCGGTTGCCCCTGCAATCAGTTCGCAGTCGTTGCCAACCGCACTTCCGGTTGGGCAAATTGGGCAGGTCCCGAACTTTTGCCCTGACGTTCGTCATTTCCCCCGTGAAAAAGCCCGCGTAACTTGCGGACGTTTTTTTCGGAGAAACGAATTCAATGCAAGACATCCTCACCCGCCCCGACGTCGAGCGCCTCGTCAACACGTTTTACGGCTACGTCCGCGGTGAGCCGGAACTCGGCCCCATTTTCAACGACATCGTGAACGTGGATTGGGAAACGCACCTGCCCAGGATGTACAATTTCTGGGAGAACATCCTGTTTCAGACCGGCGGCTACAAAGGCGGCATGATGTGGGTTCACCTGAACGTGAACGCTCAGGTGCCGCTGCACACCGACCTGTTCGAGCGCTGGCTGGCCCTGTTCTTCCACACCGTCGATGAACTTTTCGCCGGTCCGAATGCCGAAGCCGCCAAAGCCCACGCCCTGCGGGTGGCCGAAGTGATGAACGCCAAAATCAGCCACCTGAATGCGGTAACGGGTTGATTGGGCAAATGGGGAATTGGTTTTGCACCATTTCCCCAATCGACCCATTCCCAACCCTAAAATCGGTACAAATCCCAGCGCACGGCCTCGGCCCATTCGCGCTCGGGGCGGTAGCCACGGATTTGGTAGGCGCGGTTGGACAACCGGCCCGAATGCTCGAAATCGGCGGCGTCCTGCAGGAGCGCCGTGCGGGTGGCGAGCACGTGGGGCAAGGCCCGGCGGTAGGTTGCCGCCCAGAACACCACGCTGCCCGCGATGAGCGCCAACACCGCCCAGCGGGGAACGCGTCGGGGACCCACGGCCCGAACGGTGAGGAGGTACGTCAGCGTCACCATCAGCGCCGGGCCAATCCGGTACCGCGACACCGACACGACGTCGTTCGGATCGCGGTGGAGGGCAATGGCCACCGCCGACAGCCCCACGAACCCCGTCAGGGCCAGCCAGAAGCCCGTTTCGGAGGCCCACAGCCCGGCCTGCAGTCGTTGCGTTTCGCGCCAACCGGCCCAGATGACCAGGCCGGTCAGCAGCAAGCCGACGGCGAAGGGAAGGCCCGTGCCCGCGCCTGCCGCCGCGCCGAGGTACCCGAACAGAGCCTGGCCGATGTAGGCAGCCTTCAGCGGCTCAGCGGGCATGGCCATGCCGCCGAGGTACGCCACCGTGACACCAACCGCCCCCAGCCCCCACGGCAGCAGGTGTGCCCACCGCCGCTGCACGGCCAGCCAGGCAACCCCCACCGGCCACACGAGCAGCCCGTTGCCGCTCGTGCCCGTGGCTAGCAGGGCAAACACTCCGCCCAGCACCACGCCCGACCAGGAAGGTCGGCGCAGCAGCCACAGCGAAAGCCCTGCCCAAAGCCAGACGGTCAGGTTTTGCAGCGCAGCCATCGCGAAAAAGCAATTTTCAAAATACTGCATCTGCACGAGCAGAAACGGCACGGGCACCCACGCCCACGCGGGCAGGCCACTCCGGCGGAAACTGACGAACAGCAATCCCAGTAACCCCGGTACCGACGCATTGCCGATGAAAAGCAGCACCCGGAAGTCCACCGGCCCGCCCGAAATGCCGCTCACGGCCCAGGCCGTGAGCCGGGTGAACACGATGCGGTGCTCGTTGTGGAAAGCCAGCAGGCTGCGGAGACGCGTGTTCACGTCCCCGAATTCGTTCAGGTACCGCAGGGTGGCCAGCACGCTGAAATCGTCCCATTGCGGCACGTTGACGCCGAAGCGGACAATCCAGCAACCGAACAGGAGGATGGGAATTGCGCTGCTCAACGCCACGGTCAACTGAATCGGTGTGGCAGTCGGCGTGCGCACGAGCGGGGGGCGCGGCAGCGACAGCGGTTGGGGGAGGGTCGTTTCGGGAAGCACGGCGAGACGGGTAGGTTGCCGTGACTGCCGGGGCAAAAATAAAGCCAGTTTTTCCGCGCCTCCCGCCCGGTTTGGCCCGCCTCAGATGTTCCACCAGTACGTCAGCTTCACCACCAGCGCCCGGTTTTTGACCGAAAACGGCGCGGGCAGGTAGTTGTCGGTGTACACCACGAACAGGTCGGAGGCCGGAGCGTAGCGCCATTGCAGACGGGTGTTGAGGTTCACGTTCTGAATCTGCTCGTTGTACTGCACGAAGGTCGTCCAGAACAATTTGTTGGTGAACGTTACTTCGGCCCTCGGCCCGATGAGCCAGAAGCGGGCGTTGTCGAGGGGTTCGGGCAGACGGATGTCGTTGTACACCGCCGCCACGCCGAGGCTGACGTAGGGCTGAAACCGGTAGCCCACCTCGCCAGTCAACCCCAGACGCGTACCCCCGGCAAAGTAGCCCCCGTAGCGGGTCGTGAAGGCGTAGGTGAACACGCTCTGGGGTTTCGACGTAAATTCCGTGCCCCAGGCGTTCCAGAAGTGGCGGCTGCCGGTGGCGAGGGTGTCGCGGCCCAGGTTGGTGGGGTCGAAGGGAGCCAGGAGCCGGATGTAGTTGGTCGCCACCCAGGCCGTGAACAGGTTCTGGCTGCGGCTGCGCACAGTGTAGGCCAGGTAACTTTCGTGGTCGCTCACGCGGCGGGTTTTGTCCCAGAACAAGGTCGTGGCCACCTGCGGCCCGTGGCTCAGGATTTTGCTCGACGGTTTGGGGAAAAACAGGTACCCGACCTGCGGGGCGATTTTGAAATACCCCCGCCGGGGCACGTAGCCCACCTCGGCGGTGTAATTGGTGCCCACGTACTCGTGCTGCCACTGCCAGGTCCAGTGGCGGCCCCCGTAGGTGAGGTTGGCGGCCTGCACGAAGTCGTCGCCGCGCTTGCCAGGGCTGAACGATTTCAGGACCAGGAATTTCCCCCGCCAAATGTTGTTCGACGAGGCCAGGTTGTACTCCAGCCCCGCGTTGCGGTTGTAGGCTGAGTACACGGGCTTGCCTTCCTGGGGCGTGTAGTTGATGGATTCCTTGTTGACGAAAATCGCGCCGATGTTCGACCGAGCGAACACCTGCCGCTGGAGCGACAGGACAGCGAAATTCTGCGCGGGCAGGCCCGTGGCGTCCACCCGGCCAGTCTGCATGTCGAGCAGGCCGATGCGCCAGTCTTTGTTCAATTTCCCCGAAAGCCGCGCCCCGAACTGAATTGGCACGCCCAAGCCGATGCGCCGGGAGAAAAACGGCCGGATGGTGGTGAACCCGACGTTGGAAAACAGGTCGGAGTTTTCGAGAAAAAACTGGCGGCGTTCGGGGAAAAACAGTTCGAAGCGGTCGAGGTTGGTCTGCTGCCGGTCCACTTCGACCTGCGAAAAATCGGGGTTGACCGTGAGGTCGAGGTTCAGCGAGGGCGTCACGCCGATTTTGGCATCCAGCCCCACGCCGTGGCGGTACTCGGTGGGCGCGCCGGTGAGCCGGTTGGCCGAGATGCCGCCTAGGGCGTAGGGAATGATGGACACGTTCGGGCCGGGATCGGGGGGCGGCACGTCCCACACAAGCACGCCGGAGTAGGCCAGCGAAGCCGTCGGAAACTGCCGGGGCACGGGTGCCCAGGCCGATTTTTCGGTGGTTTTCAAATCCAGGCGGCTGAAGTTGATGCCCCAGCGGGTGATGCTTTTTTTGTACCGCAGGGTTTTAAACGGAATCGACGCCTCGAACACCCAACGGTCGCCGTAGTGCTTCACCGCCGACGTCCACTTGTTGTCCCAGTTGAGGTTCACGCTCGCGCCCTCGAACATCTGCCCGTCCCACTGCGCCCCGGCGGCATTGGCCCCGAACGAAAAGCCGTTGGTCTGGTCGTCGAACGGGTCGATGAAGAGCAGGAAATTGTCGTTGCGCCCGAAGCTGAAATCCCGCTTCAGCGACTCGACGAAGATGGGGCCGGGGAGTTTTTCGTAGTTCTCCACGAGCAGGTACACATTCCGGTCGTCGTAGCACATCCGCACGTCGGTGCGTACATTGGCCTTGCTCGTGTCCATCGGCAACACCATGTAAAAATCGCCCGCCACGTCGGCTTTCTGCCAGGCTTCCTCGCTCACCTGTCCGTCGATGACCACGGGCGAGGCCGCCCGGCGGATGGGGTACTGGAAGGCTTCGTTTTTCTTTTGGGCCAGGGAAGAAACGGCCCCGAGCAGGGTCAACAGAATCGTAAAAAGTAGTCGCACGCGTGGTCAGAGGTTTCGGTGTACGAAGGTAGGGATTGAAGGAAGAAAGGGAGAAGGGGGAGGAGAGGGAGAAAAGGGAAATTTTTTATCCCCTTCGTCCCTCTCCTCCCCCTTCTCCCTTTCTTCCTCACGGAAAATCAAATTCCCCGCGAGCCGTCACCACCCGTGCTGGTGCCGCCGCTGAAGCCGCCGCCGGGGGTGTCGGTGCCCATCGTGCCCCGGCTGTAGCCCGAGCCGGTGCTACCGGTGTCGTAGGCACCGGTGCCCGAGCCGTAGTTTCCGCCCCGTTCGGAGCCGCTCGAACCCATCGTGCCCGAGTACGACGACGAGCCGGTGCCCATCGTGGTGGTGCCGTCGTAGTCGCCGTCGCGGTCGGCGTAGGTGCCGTCGCCTTCGGAGGCAGCCTGCTCGTTGACGAACGACTCGGCCAGCATGGTCAATTTTTTGTCGGTCGCTTTTTCTTCCTCGAGCGATTGCTGGAGAATCTGGGCAACGTCGTGGTAGCCCAGCACCCTGGCCAGCGTGTGTAGCGAGCCGTAGGCGGCGATTTCGTGGTGTTCGACCTTCTGCCCGGCGATGATGAGGCCCGCGTCGCGGGTGAGCGAACCCGATTCGGTGGTGGCGACCACCTTCTGGGCGTCGTCGATAAGCCCGTCGGCGGCGTCGCACTCCATTTCGTCGGCTTCGATGCCGAGGCGGTTGAAAATTTGCTCCAGGCGCTCCGACTGCACGCGGGTTTCCTGCTTGTGCTGGAGGAAAGCGTTGCGCACTTCGTCGCTGGTGGCGGCATCGGCTTGTTCCTGCAAGGCATCCACAAGCTGATTTTCAGCGTAGTAGATTCCTTTGAGTTCGTTCACAAACAGGCCGTGCAGGCCTTCGCGGTCGGCGGTGTTACCCCCGAAAAAGTTCGTGATTTGGTCCATCAGGCTTGCCATGGGATTGGTTTGGTTTTTAGGTGTTGAAAAAAACTTCCCGGCATGGTTCCAAACCCGTTCCACCCGGCCTGACTCCTGTTTGCGGCGAACCGCCGTGCCGGGCCGGAAATTTTTTCCCCGTCGTTCACCCCGCTTTGGGTACGGCTTCCCCGTCCGGCTTGGTCTGGCACAGGGCAACGACGGGTAGATGGAAACGTACGGATTCTTTATTTTTACAACTTCGACCGTACTTGCTACCTCATCCATGCGCCTGGTTTTACTTTTTCTGCCGCTGCTGTGCCTGACGGTGGCCACGTCTGCCGCGCCCGTCACCGACCGCGATTCCACCGATGCTCCCCTCGCCCTGCCCGGTTCCACCCCGGCCCCGCCGAAAATCTTTCTCAACTGCGCCAACACGCGCTGTTTTGATGATTACGTCCGGACCGAACTGTCGTTTTTCGACTTCGTCCGCGACCGGTACGTCTGCGAGGTGGAAGTGTTGATGACCAGTTTCAACACCGCCGCCGGGGGCCGCGAATATTCCGTGACGTTTATCGGCCAGGGGCGCTACCAGGGGTTGAGCGACACGCTCAAGTTCGCCACCCGCCAGACCGACACCGACGACATGATTCGGAAACAACTCGTGCGGACGCTCCGGCAGGGGCTGGTGCGGTACCTGCTCGATTCGGAACTGCTCCAGCACCTGAGCATCAGCTATCCCAAACGGAAAGCCGCTCAGGAAGCAGCGATGGTCGCCCGCGACCCCTGGAATTTCTGGGTGTTTACCGTGGGCGGGTCGGGGTCGTTGAGTGCCGAAAGCAACCGGCGGTTATCGGCGATGGAAGTGCACGGGCGGGTCAACCGCATCACGGTGGGCTCGAAGTTCAACCTGTCGACGTATTTCAACGAAAACCGCAGCCGGTTTCAACTCAACGAACAAGACATCCGGGTGCGCAACCTTCAGTACGGCCTGTCGGCGCTGTATGTGGCAAGTTTTTCCGAGCACTGGTCGGCGGGAGGCTTCTACCGGGCCTACCACTCGGTCTATCAGAACATCAACTTTGCGCAAAACCTGGCTCCGGCCTTGGAATACAGCGTCTTCCCGATTTCGGAAGTGATGCGGCGGCAGCTTCGCTGGGTGTACAAAGCGGGTATTCGCCAGGCGAGTTACCTGGAACCTACCGTTTTCGACAGAATCCGCGAGACGTTGCCCTTCCACCAGGTGACGGGGATTTTCGGCCTGACCCAACCCTGGGGTACGCTAAGCGCTGAATTCACGGGCTTTCAGTACCTGCACGACGTGACCAAAAACCGCCTCAGCCTTGAAATGGAGCTGGCCTGGCGGGTGATGGAGGGCCTTTCGTTCCGGGTCAACGGGAATGCCAGCCTCATCAACAACCAAATTTCGTTGGCCAAATCGACCATCAAAGCCGAGGATGCCCTGCTCAATGGGCGGCAATTGCCCACCAATTTCCGGTACTTCTCGTCAGTGGGACTGAATTTTACGTTTGGTTCCATCAACAATTCGGTCGTGAACCCGCGGTTTTCGGGCGTGGACTGATTGGTCATTGAGATGGAGCAATTGGTGGAGCGGATAATTGGGGAATTAGTGACTATAGTTTACCAAGTACCCACTCCACCAAGTACCCAATTCACAAGCCGTGGAACGTGAATTGTAGGGGGTTGAAAAACACGTTTTCATTCCCTCAATTCTCATTCATCATGGACGTCAAACGAATTTTTGCGGTTTTGCTGACCGTACTCGGCCTGGGCGGGTTGATTTACGCCGCCATGGATTTCATGCAGGGCGGTGTCGCCCGTGCTTCGTGGGTCTGGCTGGTGCTGGGCCTGATTTTCTTTTCGTCGGGCGTGGGCCTGCTCCGCAGCACCCGCGACCCGGTTTGACGGAATTTTATCGACCAGAAAACGCCGGAGTGCGCCGGGTGAGTACCCGACGCCTTCCGGCGTTTTTGCTGAGTTCTCAGACGGAGTACATAAAAAGTAAGAACAAGAAATGAAAAATAAGAAAGATAAAACTCTTAAATTCAACAGGTTACAATTATTTATTCTTCATTTCTTGTTCTTACTTTCTTTCGACCAGGTTCTTAATGAGTCAACCGGTTCATCGCCCAAACCGGTACCACTCCAACTCCTTCGGTGCTTTGCCCCGCAGCGCCTCGCGGATGAGGTGTGCGGCCATCACGCTGAACGTAATGCCGTTGCCGCCGAACCCCAGGGCGAAGTAGCTGCGCGGAAAGTCGGGGTGCGCGCCGATGTACGGCAGGCCGTCTTTGGTTTGGCCGAACGTGCCCGCCCAGGAGCGGTCAGGAATGAAATTTAACCTGGGAAACAGCTTGCGAAAGGCCCGCACCAGCGTTTTTTCCTTGCTCGGCAGAACGGCCTCGCGGCGGCGGGCGTCGCGAAAGGGCACGTCGGCCCCGCCGATTAGGATGCGGTTGTCGGCCGTCGTGCGGAGGTAGAGGTAGGGGGTTTGGGTGTTCCAGAAAATGGCTTCGGCGAAGGAGTCGGGCAGGATGTCGAACGGTTCGCTGGCCACGGCGAAGGTGCTGAGGAGGTCCACGACTTTTTCGGGCAACTGCCCCTGCGATTCGTAGCCGGTGCAGTACATCACGTGGCGGGCTTTGAGGGTGTGCCCCCGGTCGGTGCGCAGTTCAACGCCCGCGCCGCTGTAGCGGGTGCGGGTGATTTCGGTGCGGTCAAACACGCGCAAACCCTTGCCGACGGCGCGGTGGTACAGGCCGTGGGCGAGTTGGAAGGCGTCCACCTCAGCCCCGTCGGCGGACAGAATGGCCCCGGCGGACGCGAAACCAAACCGCCGACGGATGGCAGCGCGGTCGAGCCACTCCACGTCGAACCCGTGGCGCTGGCGGGTTTCGCATTCGGCCCGGAGCGCCGCCTGGTGCGCGGGCAGGTGGGCGAAATACACGCTTTTCTTGCGTTTGAACCCGCAGTCGGTATCGGTGAGACGGGCCAGTTTTTCGAGTTCGTTGATGGCGCTCACGCAGGCCCGGTAGCTGCCTACGGCGATTTCTTCGCCCACTACCTGGATGAGTTTGTGCAGCGGAACGTCGATTTCGTACTGCAACATGGCCGTGCTGGCGGCGGTGCTGCCGGTGGCCACGTCGCGTTTGTCCACCACAACGACGTCGAGGCCCGCTGCCACCAGGGTGTGGGCCATGAGCGCGCCGGTAATGCCGCCGCCCACGACGAGTACTTCGCAGGAAAGGTCCGTTTTTAAGGAGGGGTAGGGAGTGAGCAGGCCGTTTTTGAGCAGCCAGAACGGTTCGGTAGAATGTAAATTCATGAATCAGGAATCGCTCGCCGATGCGCCCTGCCCGGCGTTGGAGGTAGTAACGGGCTGTGGTGTGCGAAGGTTTTAGGAGGGATAAGTAGGGCAGAGCGGTTGCCAAATGCCTCCGGTACTGCTACCTTTCGCCGACAAACCTCAACCCCATGAAAACCCTGCGCGTCGCGGCCCTTGCGCTGCTCACTGTTCCGGCCTTCGCCCAACTTCCCACCCTGAACGTTTCCGACAACCGGCGCTATCTCGTCACCCAGGACGGCAAGCCGTTTTTCTGGCTCGGCGATACGGCCTGGGAACTGTTTCACCGGCTGAACCGCGAGCAAGCCGAAATGTACCTGAAAACCCGCGCCAGCCAGGGATTTACCGTTATCCAGGCCGTGGCCCTGGCCGAACTCGACGGCATCAACACGCCCAACGCCAACGGCGACAAACCCCTGGTGGACAACGACCCCACCAAACCGGCCGAAGCCTACTGGAAACACGTGGACGCGGTAATCGATCTGGCTGCCCGCAACGGCCTGTACATCGGCCTGCTGCCCACCTGGGGCGACAAGGTGAACAAGGGCAGTTGGGGGAAAGGGCCGGAATTTTTCAACCCGGGCAACGCCCGCGCTTACGGCAAGTGGATTGGCAACCGCTACAAAAACCGCACGAACCTCATCTGGATTCTGGGCGGCGACCGCAATCCCCGGCCTGGTTCGCAGGACGTGGAAATCTGGCGGGCTATGGCGGCGGGCATTGTGGAAGGCGTGGGCGGTCAGGACCGGGCGCTGATGACGTTCCACCCCCAGCCGGTGGACCACGGCTCGTCGTCGAACTGGTTCCACACCGACGACTGGCTCGACCTCAACATGATGCAGAACGGCCACTGCCGCGACCAGCGTACCTACGACAAAATGGCTGAGGTGTACGCCCTGACGCCCGTGAAACCGGTGCTCGACGGCGAGCCGATTTACGAGGACCACCCGGTGTGCTTCAACCCGAAGGAACTGGGCCACTCCAACGCCTACGACGTGCGCAAGTACGCTTACTTCGACGTGTTTGCCGGGGCCTGCGGGCATACCTACGGCTGCCACTCGGTCTGGCAGATGTGGGACAAAACCCGCGAACCCGTCAACCTTCCGCTCAAACCCTGGAATGAATCGCTCCTGCTCAACGGCGCTACCCAGATGCAGCACCTGCGGCGGTTGATTGAGTCGCGGCCCTTCCTCGACCGCGTGCCCGACCAACACATGCTGGTGGATGCCCGCAGCGCCGTGGCCGAGCACATTCAGGCCACGCGGGGGCGGGATTACCTGTTTGCGTACTCGGCGATGGGGCTACCCGTTGCGCTCAGTCTGGGGAAAATTTCGGGCGAAAAACTGACCGGCTACTGGTTTAATCCCCGCGATGGCAAAGCCACGGCGTTCGGCACCTTCGACAACCGGGGCGTGCAGACCTTCGTGCCCCCCTCGCAGGGACAAGGCCAGGATTGGGTGCTCGTGCTCGACGACGCCTCGAAGAATTTCGGCGTACCGGGGAGTTGAATGCCGCACGGCGTGAACCCGTTGCGTGACGGCCTTTCCGTTTCCATTTTCCATTCAGCATTTTGCGGTAAACACCTACTTTTGGGGCACGAATTCACATCCACCCCCGATGACCCATACCCATTCCGACCTGCCGCCTGATTTTTCGGGAGTTCGGGTATTAGTGGCCGACGACAATGCGCTCAACCTGCTGATTGCCCGGAAATTTCTCACCCGCCGGGGCGCCACTGTCGAAACGGCCGACGACGGGCAGGCCGCCCTTGAAAAAGCCCGCGATTACCACGCCCGCCGGGAGCCGTTTCACTTGGTGCTGCTCGACATCCAGATGCCCAACCTCGACGGCTACGGGGTGAGCCGGATGATTCGTGAATTCGACCGTACCGTGGCCATCCTGGCCATGTCGGCCGACGACCTTTCCGACGAAGAAGTAACCGCCAACGGCATGAATGGCTTCATTCTCAAACCCTTCGATCCGGAATCGCTTTTTGACCGCATTCAGCAGGTCCTGCCCCGCGTTCCGTGAGGGCTGCGCCGGGTCGGCGCATTGAGAAGTTGCGGATTGTGCGCATATTAGCGGCATTGATTCCACCTCTAACCGATCGGTTTGGGTTGCCGCTCTCACCCCAACTGCTGCAATGTCCCTTAAAACCAAAATCTCCCTGCTGCTGGGGGTCGGGTTATTCATTACCCTGATGGTGGGTGCCAACTCGTACCGCAGCTTGCAGGATCTGATTCTGACCAACCAGTGGGTGGTCAACACGTACGGCATTTTGCGGCAAAACAGTGAAGTAAACGCCAAACTCGTGGCGCTCGACAGCGACATTCGGGGGTATCTGCTGAGCGGCAAAACGTATTTCCTGACCGAATTCGGGCGCGACGCCGACGACGCCTACGAGCGCCTGCGCGAACTGCAGACCCTCACCCGCTACAACGCCGGCCAGCAGCAGCGCCTGCGCGAACTCGAATCGCTCCTCCGGCAAAAACTCGCCCTGAGTGCGCAGCTTTCGCCCGATTCGGTCCAACAGCAGATTACCTTCCGCCTGACCCGCGAACTGACCGAGCGCATTCAGCAAATCCTGCTGACCATCGAACGGGAAGAAAACGACCTGCTCGGCATCCGGGTGCAGGCCAGCGAACTTTCCGCCCAAAACGCCATCCGCGATGGCCTGATTGGCATCGTGGCAGCGGTGATTCTCATCCTCTGGGCCGTGTACGCGCTGTTCCAGAGCCTGAGCGAACGGACCCGGCTGAATGTGCAACTGAGCGAAAACGAGCAACGCCTGAAGCAGTCGCTCGAAGCCGTCACGGCGGCCGTAGCGGTGGTCGATGCGACGGGAAAGTTCTACTACGTCAACCGGGCCGCCGTCGATCTGCTCGGCGAGGGCATCCTCTCGGGAACCTACGCGCAGGTGGTCAAAGCCTTCGACGCGTACCGGTATCCAAGTGGCACCCCGTATCCGCCCGAAGAATGGCCCCTGACCCGGGCATTGCACGGCGAGGCCAGCCACGTCGATGAGGTGGAAATTCGCTTTCCCGACCGTTCCGTTCTGGTTTCGATTTCGGCCCAGCCTGTTTTTGGCGAAGGGGGCAAATTGCTGCACGTCGTGCTGACCATCGTCGATACCACCGAGCGGCTGCGGGCACAGGAAAACCTCCGGGAAAATGAGCAACGCCTGAAGCAGTTTCTGGAAGCCATTCCCGTCGCGACCTGGGTAGCCAACGCCCAGGGCGAGTTTTATTTTGCCAATCACGCCGCCGTTGACCTGTTTGGGGAACACATCCTGGGGCAGGGCCGCGAGAGCGTACTCAGTCCGTCGGTGGTGCGCCGGTACCCGACCGGCGAGCCGTACCCCGTCGAAGAGCGCCCCGCCTACCGGGCGTTTCAGGGGGAGGCGCACCAGGCCGACGACCTGGAGGTCCACTTTCCCGACCGCACGGCGGTTTTCTTCAATTCGGCCCGGCCGATTTTCGACGAAAAAAACCGCCTTCAGTTCGTCATCTCGTCCAGCCTCGACATCACCCAGCTTGTCCGCGCGCAGGAGCGCATCCGCGAGAACGAACAACGCCTGCGGCAGTTTCTGGAAGCCGTGCCCACGGCCATCATCGTCACGGATCGGGAAGGGCACTTCCTGTACGCCAACCAGACGGCCTATGGGCAGATGGGCCGTGCGCTGGACGAGAACAAAACCGCCCAGCCCCTGCCGCCCCTCGACGCCTACCGCTATCCGGGCGGCGAGCCGTATCCGGTGCAGGAACGGCCCCTCTACCGTGCCCTGCGGACGAAACTGCGGCAGGAGGAAATCATGGAAGTCCGGTTTGGGGAGCGGGTCACGCTCGTGGGCTGCGTGGCCCAGCCGGTGTTCGATGCCCAGGGCGAACTCAGCTTCGTGGTGATGTCGTTGAAAGACATCACCGACCAGACCCGTGCCCAGGAACGGCTCCGCGAAGCCAAGGAACTGGCCGAAAACGCCGCGCGGATGAAGGAGAATTTCCTGGCCAACATGAGCCACGAAATCCGCACGCCCCTCAATGCCATCACCGGGTTTTCGACCCTGCTCGAAAACACGCCGCTCAACGCCGAGCAGGCCGAGTACATCGGGGCCGTGCGGACGGCCAGCAAAAACCTGCTCAGCATCGTCAACGACATCCTCGACATTTCAAAAATGGAAGCGGGGATGCTCCAACTCGAAGCGGTGCCCTTCAGCCTCACGGCCCTGGTGGAGTCCATCGGTACGATGCTGCAACCGTTGGTGGCCGAAAAAAATTTGAAACTGAGGATGAACACCGACCCTGCCTTGCCCCCCGTCGTACTCGGCGACCCGACGCGGCTGACGCAGATCTTGCTCAACCTGGCGGGTAACGCCGTGAAATTCACCGAACGGGGCGAGGTTGAGGTGCGGGTCGAAACCCTGAACCGCACCGACGCATGGGTACGGGTGCGGTTCAGTGTACACGACACGGGCATCGGCATACCCCCCGACGTACTGCCCCACGTGTTTGAGCGCTTCCGGCAGGAAAGCACCTTCACCACCCGCCGGTACGGCGGCTCTGGCCTGGGCCTGAACATCGTTAAATCACTCGCCGACATGCAGGGCGGGCAGGTGACGGTCGAAAGTACCCTGGGTGCCGGTTCCTGCTTCGCCGTGGAACTCGACTACGCCCTGGTCCACGACGTACAGCCCGAAGCGTTGGCACCCATCCTGCCCGGTCAAACACTGCCGGCCTCGTCGGCGAATATCCTGGTGGTGGAAGACAACGTGATGAACCAGAAACTGGCCGTGGCGGTCCTGAACCGGCTGGGCTTTCGCTCCGAGGTGGCCGAAAACGGGCAGAAGGCCCTGGAAAAACTCCGCGAGCGCTCCTACGACGTGGTGTTGATGGACATCCAGATGCCCATCATGGACGGTTACGAAACCACCCGCCTCATCCGCAACGAGCTGCAAAGTTCCGTGCCCATCATCGCCATGACCGCCCATGCCCTGGTGGGCGAACGCGAAAACACGCTCCAGGTGGGCATGAACGACTTCATCTCGAAGCCTTTCCAGATGGAAGAACTGCTTCGCGTGATTCGGAAGCAACTTCAGGCCCCGCCGGGGCCGGAAACGCCTGCCCGGCAAAATGAAGCAGCGGAGCACCGTACGTTCCGGTTGGATTACCTGCGGGAAATTACCGCCGACGACCCCGAAGCAATGGCCGAACTCCTCGACGCCTTCGTGGGCCAGACGCCCCTGCAACTTGACGACCTGCGCCAGGCCCTGGAGGCCGAAGACGTGCCCGCCATCAAGCGGGCCGCGCATACCCTGAAAGCCCCCGTCAAGATGCTGGGCCTCGACCACGCCGCTGATCTGTTTTCAAAAGCCCAGGAATTGGCCGGTGCCGACGCGCCTCTGCGCGCCCTTCAACCCGTCGTGGTCGAAGCCCTCGCCGCCGTGGATGCCGAACTGCCGGCAATCCGGAAGGCGCTGGAAACGATGCAGGCGGCGATTTGAAGGGGTCGCTTCGGCAAAAATCCGGCCACCGCAACGCTTATTGCCAGGCTGTAGAAAAAGCGTTTGAGTGATGAATTTTAGCGCATTGGGGTTAGACGCAGGACCGTTTCCGGCCAACGGAGTGCCATTCATGGGCTATTTTCGTCATCAACAGCGCATTGTCAAATTGAATGGAGTCTTTCGGAAAGAAGAATTCGTTCTCGAAAAAACTGGATTGGACGGCAGAAACGTGCAATGGTTCGATGTTCCAGGAAAAGGCCCGCAGTTCGAGTCCTTCGTAGTCGCTGCCACTCGGTGAAAAGCCGACAGCACCGCCTTCAAAAAAGCGGGATGCTTCGGAGAGAGAAGGAAAAATTTTTGAAGTGAACGTGTCGGCTTTCCGGGCATCAAGTGCAATGGAAGTACCGTCATCACTTGTAAATGCGACTTGGTAACGGCCCTTTTCTTCATGGACCAAAAAACGCGCCCGGTGGTGCCTTCCTGGAAAAACTCGTTGCCCGGCTAAGTGATTCAGCAGGGAGGAAGTATCGCGGCGTGGGATGAAAACGCCTTGCTTGGTTTGTCCATCTTCCTCGGCCCATTCGACCGCAATGCGGTGAGCACCATTTTCGGATGAAATGCCAAGCCAGGCCGGAAAACCAGCCGGTCGGACGTGTTTGAGTCGAATCAAGCAGATGCCCACAACCGCTTTTTCACGGTAAATTTTCGGGCAAAACGGGGAGGGAATCAGTTTTGCCACCACATCTGGTTCTGCCGAAAAATTAACCAGAATTCGTCGGTCAATGACGCCCTGAAGAACCGGGATACGCATGGGTTTGGTGGGGGTGAAAGGTTCTCGCGGGTTTTTACACAACTGCATTTTCACTCCACGCAAATCTGCGAAATCTGCGGGAAATATTTTAACCACGGAGACCTCCGGGGCCTCTGTGGCTAACCCCTTGCCATGAAGAAATTCACTCCCACTCAATCGTCGCCGGGGGTTTCGAGGAAATGTCGTACACCACCCGGTTGACGCCCTTCACGCGGTTGATGATGGCGTTGGAAATCTCACCCAGGAAGCCGTAGGGCAGGTGCGCCCAGTCGGCGGTCATGCCGTCCACGCTGGTCACGGCGCGGAGGGCCACCACTCGCTCGTAGGTGCGCTCGTCGCCCATCACGCCCACCGACTGAATCGGCAGCAGCATGGCCCCCGCCTGCCAGACCTGGTCGTAGAGGCCGTGGGCCTTGAGGCCGTCGATGAACAGCGCGTCCACTTCCTGCAAAATAGCGACTTTTTCGGGCGTGACGTCGCCCAGAATCCGAATCGCCAGACCGGGGCCGGGGAAGGGGTGCCGCCCGAGAATGGCCTGGGGCAGCCCCAGCGTGCGCCCCACCGCCCGGACTTCGTCCTTGAACAGCGTGTTCAGCGGCTCGACCACCTTCAGGTGCATTTTTTCGGGCAGCCCACCCACGTTGTGGTGCGATTTAATCGTGGCCGAAGGGCCTTTCACCGATACCGATTCAATCACGTCGGGGTAAATCGTGCCCTGGCCGAGCCACTTCACGCCCTCGATGCGGTGGGCTTCGGCGTCGAACACGTCGATGAAGGTTTTTCCGATGGCCTTGCGCTTGTCTTCGGGGTCGGTCAGGCCCGAAAGCGCGGTGTAAAACTGGGCTTTCGCGTCCACGCCCTTCACGTTCAGGCCCAGGGTTTTGTACGATTCCAGCACACCCTCGAATTCGTCTTTCCGCAGCAGCCCGTTGTCCACGAAAATGCAGAACAAATTCGGCCCGATGGCCCGGTGAATCAGCATCGCCGCCACTGACGAATCCACGCCGCCCGACAGGCCGAGCACGACGCGGTCACTGCCGAGTTTCTGCTTCAACCCGGCGACGGTTTCTTCGACGAAATTCTCCGCCGTCCAGTCCTGGGCGCAGCCGCAAACGTCCACGACAAAGTTTTTCAGGACGGTTTTCCCCTCCACCGAATGCGTGACTTCGGGGTGAAACTGAATGCCGAACGTCGGCTCGCCCGCGATGCGGAAGGCCGCCACGCGCACCGTATCGGTGGAGCCGATGACTTGAAACGCATCCGGCACGCGCACAATCGTGTCCCCGTGCGACATCCAGACCTGGCTTTCGGGCTGCACGCCGCGCAGCAGGTCCCTATCGTCGGTGGTCTGGAGCATGGCCCGGCCGTACTCGCGGATGGTCGAGGGCTTCACCTCGCCGCCTGCTTCGTGAGCGAGTAGCTGCGCGCCGTAGCACACGCCGAGCAGGGGGAGTTTTCCCCGAAAAAGGCCCAAATCGACGCGGGGCGAGTCCCCATCGCGCACCGAGCAGGGGCTGCCCGACAGGATGACGCCCTTCACCGTTTCGTCGGGTTCGGGAAAATGATTGAACGGGTGAATTTCGCAGTACACGTTCAACTCGCGCACCCGCCGGGCGATGAGTTGGGTGTACTGCGAACCAAAATCGAGAATGAGGATTTTTTCGGTCATTCAGGTAGCTCCGACCTCCGGTCGGAGAGCGTTGGGAAGGGAGTTACTCAAGGATACAGCAAATACTTCGCACGCACGACTTTGTATTTTTCAAGACCCGGCTTCCAGGTTTTCCGCATCTCCGCCTCCGATTTGCCACTCGTCAGTTGGAGTCGCAACGCATCGGTGCCCGCGAGTTTGTCGAAATACTCGGCGCTGGTGAAAAATCTCGCCTTGTCGGTGGCTTTCGAGTACATCTCAATCACGTACCGCAGCGATAAGCCGAGGTTGGTGGCGTCCACACCGCGCAGGTCGAGGCCGTAGCACTGCTTGCCTTCCTGGGGCGGGTTCATCGCGCCGGGCTTGTCCACGGGCGTGAACGTGTAGCTGCCCAGGGCCGGGTCCGGCCCGCCGATAACCTGAAACTGCGTGTCCGTACCCCGACCCACGCTCACGATGGTCGGTTCGAGCAGGCAAATCGAGGGGTAGAGCAAAATACTCTGCTGGTTGGGCAAATTGGGCGAGGGGGCCACCGGCAGCGTGTACGGCGTCTGGTGGGTGTAGTTCAGGCAGGGAATGACGGTCAGAAACGCGCCGGGGTCGGGCAGAGGGTCGGGTGCGGCCCCGCCGATGGATTCGCCCGTCGAGGCGGCAGCTTTCATCGTGCGTTTCGCGGGCACAGCCGGCGCGGTGGGTTTGCCCCCGGTGGGGCCGCCACCGGCCAGCCAGCCTTCGCCGACAATCATCTTCGCCAATTCGCCCACCGTGCAGCCGTGGAGGATGGGCACGGGGTTGAGGCCCACGAACGAGACGAACTTTTTCTCCATCACCGGCCCGTCCACGTACTTGCCGTTGGGGTTGGGCCGGTCGAGCACGAGGCATTGCTTGCCCTGCTCGGCGCAGGCTTCGAGCACGTAGTGCATCGTGGAGGTGTACGTGTAAAACCGCGTTCCCACGTCCTGGATGTCGAAAATCACCACGTCCACGTCCTTCAACTGCTCCGGTTTGGGCTTTTTGTTGGCCCCGTACAGCGAGGTGATGGCGATGCCCGTGCGCTTGTCCACGCCGTCGGCGATTTCCTCGCCGTCGGTGGCCGTGCCGCGAAAGCCGTGTTCGGGGGCGAAAATGGTTTTGACGTTGATGCCCAAACTCAGCAACGAATCAGCGAGGTGGGTCCGGTTCGGGAAAACCGTCGTGTGGTTCACCACGAGGGCCACGGTTTTGCCGCGCAGCAGGGGCAGGTACTGGTCGGTTCGCTCGATGCCCAGCACGGGGCGCAAAGCGGCGGTCGGGTTGGCGGTGGGAGCGGGGGAGGACGCTTGTGCCCGGAGGGTTCGCCGCCCGCAGGCGGTCAGGAGCGTCAGAAGGAGGAGGAGCGGCAAGCCGCGACGTACGCAAACCATGCGCAAATGTCGGGGAAAAAATGATTTTTCGGCGACATTTGCGCCCATGAATTTCCCCCGGCTGGTCGCCAACCGCCTTCGACGCACCAAAACCAAGTCGTTCACCGCCACCGTGTCGCGCATCGGCGTGGGCAGCATCGCCCTCGGGCTGGCCGTGGCCCTGATTGCCTTCGCGGTGCTGTTCGGCTACAAAGGGGCCATTCAGGAAAAAGTCTTCAGCCTCGACGCCCACCTGCGCGTCACGCAATTCACGCTGAACCGCTCGTTCGAGGAAACGCCGCTCCCCCTCCACTCGCCGCTCTACGACCACCCCGAACGAGTGCCCGAAATCCGGCACATCCAGGCCGTGGCGCACAAGGGCGGCATTTTGAAAACAAAAGAGGAATTGCAGGGCGCGCTGCTGAAAGGCGTCGGGAAAGATTACGACTGGGAAACCTTCCGCCCGAACCTGGTCGAAGGCCGTCTGCCCGATTTTTCCGACACCACCGATTCCAAAGAAATTCTGATGAGCCGTCGCCTGGCCTCGCTGCTGAAGGTGAAGGTGGGGGAGGGCGTGCCGATGTATTTTCTCCAGCAACCGCCCCGCGTGCGGAAGCTGACCGTGGTGGGCCTCTACGAAACCAACCTCGACGCCGAATTCGACAGCCAACTCATCCTCGGTGACCTTCGGCTGGTGCAAAAACTCAACGGCTGGGGACCGGACACGGTGGGGGCCTACGAAATTTTCGTCAACGACGTCGGTCAGATTCCCACCGCCGCCAATGCCGTCGCCCGGTTGCTCACGTCCGAGCAAAATCTCGAAACCGTCACCGAGCGCTTCCCGGCTCTGTTCGACTGGCTCACCATCCTCGACCGCAACATTGTCGTGTTTCTGGGTTTGATTCTGGCCGTTTGCAGCTTCAACATGGTCAGCATCCTGCTCGTCATGATGATGGAGCGTACGCCGATGATTGGCCTCCTGAAAGCCCTCGGCAGCACCGACTGGCAAATCCGGCAGGTTTTTCTCTACCAGGGCGTCGCCCTCATCGGGCAGGGCCTGCTGCTGGGCAACCTGCTCGGCTACGGCCTCTGCTGGCTGCAAAGTCGCTTCCACCTCATCCCCCTCGACCCGGCGGCGTACTACGTCAGCACCGTGCCCATCGCCTGGAACTGGCCCGTGGCCCTGCTGCTCAACGCGGCCACGCTGCTGCTGGTGTCGGCGGTGCTGCTCATCCCCACCATCGTCGTCACGCGCATTCAGCCGGTGAAGGCGATTGCGTTTACGAAATAGTGAGAGGTGAGAGGTGAGATGTTGAAAAACAGCAAATGCATTTCAACATCTCACCTCTCACTTCTCACCTCTCACAAGAATCAATACCTCTCCACCTCCAGCTTCGCCAGCCCGCTGTCGAACTTAATGTTGATTTTCTTCGTGGCCTGGTCGTAGCCGGGGGTTTGATAGAAGTTGCCGACTTTCTCAAAGCCGTCGAAGTCGGTCAGGCTCAGGCCCTCGTGGTCGATGCGGCACCCGGCGGATTGGGGCACTTTGAGTGTCACCTGGGCGACCCCTGCGTCCACGTCCACCTCGGTCAGGTCGGCGCGGGAGCCGAGTTTCACGTCCACGTCGGTCACGCCGGTTTCGAGTTTCAGGCGGCGGACCCGGTAGGGCGTCAGGTCAAAATCAGCCTCGCCCGCGCCGATTTCGGCGGTCAGGTCCCAGAGCGGCGCGGGGTTGAGGCGCACGTCCACGTTATTCTTGAATTCGCCCCGCCAGTTTTCTTTTTTCCATTTAATTTTTTGGTCGTCCTTCATTTCAAACACCAGGTTCGCGCCCGTGCCGTCGCCCACGCGGCGGAGGCCGTAGCGGCCAAAGCCGAGGTCGGCGCGGGCTTCGGCGAGTTGGGCCGTGGTGTCGCGCAGGAAAAAGTGCGCAGCCCCGCCCTTGAGTGTGAACGAGGCCGTTTGCAGGCCCATGCTCATTGGTTCGACGAACCGCTGCTCGCCGCTGACGCGGACGGTGTCGGTCGTGCTTTCGTCGTCAGAGTCGAACTCGTCGTGCTGACCGTAGCCGTCCGAATCAAAAGCGTCGTGGTCATCGTTGTGGAAATCGCGGTGTTCCCGGCGGTCATGGACGCGGTTGACGATGACGAGGGGCACGGCCACGGCCAGCAGCACCACCGTTGTGACGGTCAAGGCCCGGCTGCGGCTACCGAACAGCAGGTTGACGCCGAGCAGAATGATGAGCACGGGCCAGAAGCGGGTCAATTCGCGCCAGTCGACGTCGAACCAGCCCAGGTTGCGGCCCAGAAACAGCACGCCCAGCCCGAGCAGCAGGACGCCGGTGAGGAGGTTGCGGGAATTCATGGCTGCGGTTTTTCGGAGGAATCAGAAGGATATGAGGTCGAAGGCGGCGTTTCCGAAGAATAGTCCGGCTTGCGGTACGGATCCATGGGTTCGTAAGGCGGGCGCTGCGTACCCCGCACGAGGTAGTAAATGCCGTAGGCAATCAGGATGACCGGCCAGAACCGGAACACGTCGCGGAAGCGGATGTGGAACCAGTCGAGTTCGTTGCCGAGAAAAATAACGCCGAGGACAATCAGCACAAGGCCGCTGACGAGGTTGGAGGTTTTCATAACGGATTTTGCGGGGAATTGGGGCTGGAGGAATTCGGAGCATCGGTGCGGCGGAACGGGTCGGGCATCCGGTCGCGGAAAATCAGGTACACGCCCAACGCGACGAGGGCCAGCGGCCAGAGCTTGCTCCAGCTAAACCACCACACGAATTCGTCGAGCAGGAACAGCACGCCCAGGCCAATCAGCACCCCGCCCCAGACTTTCTGGTTGGGAGTGAAGGCCGTCGTCGGTGGGGTTGTGGCGTTTGCGTCGGCCACCCAATCCACCCCCGGTTGGGGACCCGTGGGGAGGGCAATCCACAGGATGAGGTAAACAATACCGAATGGCCCGTGGGTGAGGAAAAAGCCGAGAACGAAAATAAGCCGCACGAGGGTCACGTCGATGCGGAAATAACGGGCCAGTCCGGCGCAAACGCCGCCAATGACGGCCCCTTCGGGAATGCGATGCAAGCGGTTCATGGGGATGAGGTTTGAAACAAATGTGGCCGAAAATTGGCGGAATGCGCGTTCAACGCCCAATTCGTTTGGGCCGAGGGGCCGCGCGGGACGCCCAAGCGGATGAAAAACCGGATGGCCCCCGAATACGTATTTCTACGTGAATTCACAATTGCGTATTTCTACGCTAAAATCCCCTCCGCCGGGGCACCAATTTTGTAACCTCATCAATCACTCTATCACCATGACATTCGATATGCTATCCGTAGCCCCCGTTTTTGCCATGATTCTGTTAGGCTTGGGAGTAAGCCTGCCGTTTATGATTCGTCCGGAGCGGGAAAACCGCTACCGGGTCTAATCGCCGACCTTGCGTAGAACTACGCAACCCGTGGTGTAGCAAAATCCCGGAGGGGTTACTTTTCGGGCCGTTTCTACACCACACTTTTTTTTAGCCCCCGCAACCGATGCGTTGCGGGGGCTTTTTTTGTGGATGGCCCGGTGGGCAGGGCGTACTTTCCCCTTCTCCCCGTAAAATCCCCTCCCCAAAAAATTGCGGGTTTTTACGGTACATTTCGTGTTACCATCCCCCTACCTTTGCCCGACTCATCCGCCAGTAGCTTACCAGTCGCGTTCAGTCCGCGTACCGTTCCGCCAACCACTGCTCAAGACGCGCCCCCGCCGGGCGCACCGCCGGTCCTCATTTGAGTTGATTATTCCTGAGTTCAGGCAATAATGGCCTTCCCGCTGGGGCCTGGTTGCAACGGGCGTCCCTGTTCCGAGGCGGTCCTTCGGAACCTCATCAACTTACCTCTTTACCGACATGGCAAAAGCCAAGAAACCGTCGTCGCCCCCCGCCAGCGAAGGGTACACGGGCCGTTACCTCGTGATGCTGCCCGAAGAAGGCAGCGCCCAGGCTCACCTCGAAGCCCTTCAGGCTTCCACCGGCATGCAGGTCATGCGCTCGTCCGAATTCGAGGGCAGCGTCATCACCAGCCAGGATTTTGAAAAGAACGACGCGATTTACCTCGAACAACTCGGCGTGGCCGTGCTCAATGCCAACCCCCAGCAGGTGCGGAGCTTGTCCGGTCCCGGCATTCAGGAAAGCGCGTACCTGATTGAACCCGAACGCATCGTCCATGCCTTCGGCGACAACGAAGACTACCTGCGGGGTTTCAAAGACGCCGTGGATACCCTTGCCCGCCGATTTTTGACCGATGAAAACGGCCAGGACGAGCGTGAGGATGCCTCTGAAAACGGCTTCGACGCCCAGGTCAGCGGGGCTACCTGGGGCCTGACCCAGACCAACATCGTGCATTCGGTGCTGTTCCGTGAATATTCCGGCAAGGGCATCAAAGTGGCCGTGCTCGATACGGGCTTCGACCTCCAGCACCCCGATTTCGCGGGCCGCAACGTCGTGACGGCCTCGTTCATCACCGGCCAGACCGTGCAGGATGGTCACGGCCACGGCACCCACTGCATCGGCACCGCCTGCGGCCCGAAAAGCCCGGCGGGCAACGTGCCCCGCTACGGCGTCGCCTACGAGGCGACCATTTTCGCGGGCAAAGTGCTGGCCAACAGCGGGTCCGGCTCCGACGGGGGCATTCTGGCGGGCATCAACTGGGCGCTGGCCAACAAGTGCGAAATCATCAGCATGTCGCTCGGCGCGGGGGCGACCGGCCCCGGGTTTTCGCAGATTTTTGAAACCGTGGCCCAGAAGTGCCTCACCAACGGCACGCTCATCATCGCTGCCGCGGGCAACGACAGCAACCGCCCCGGCCACATCCGGCCCGTGTCGCACCCGGCCAACTGCCCGTCCATCCTGGCCGTCGGGGCCGTGGACATCAACGGCAAGGTGGCCCGTTTCTCCAACCGGGGCATTCACACGCCTTACGGCAGCGTCAACATCGCCGGGCCGGGCGTGGGGGTGTTTTCCTCGACCAAACTGCCTACCAAGTACGCCACCTGGAACGGCACCAGCATGGCCACGCCCCACGTGGCGGGCATTGCCGCGCTCTGGGCACAGCGGAGCGCCGCCAGCCGGGGGGCCGCGCTCTGGAACCGCCTGGTTTCGATGGCCAAAGCGATGAGCGAGCCCTCGTCGGACGTGGGTTCGGGCCTGGTGCAGGCACCGCTGGTCCGGCTGCCGATTCTGATGCCTTCGTCCGAAGCCATGCCGACGTTCCAGCCCATCGGGGCCGGCATGCCCGAACCGGCTGCGTATCCGGAGACCGTTCCTTCCAACTGAAGGCGTTATTTTTCGGAAAAAAATCCTGTTTTCCGTGAAAGAAACCTATCTGCTTTCCGTCGAACCCGACCAACTGGAGTCGGTGGCTGAACGCCTGCGGGCCAGGTCCGTGGACGTCACGCAGGTACTCGACCAAATCGGCATCATCACCGTGGAGGCCGAGGCGCGGCAAATCGCCGCCATTGAAGTCCTCGAAGGCGTGATTTCCGTCGAAAAAAGCCGCACCGTCGGCTTGTAGACGGGATAAAAAGGCAAGATGCTGGATGCTGGATATTGGAGGGAAACTGAATTCATCCGGCATCCGACATCCAGCATCTTGCCTTTCATCCAGTATCCAGCATCCAACATTCAATCCCATGAAATACACCGTGTTCAATCCCAGCGCCCCCGAAGCCCGCCAGGCCGACGTGGCGCTCAACCTCGGCGGCTCCGACGACATCTACGGGGCCAACAGCATCCAGATTTTTAGCAACGGCGCAACGCCGCTCCACGCCACCCACGCCGACGCCCAGGGCTTCCTCGACTGGTACGGCCGCTGGAACCGGGGCAATTTTTGGTTCAAAGACGCCGGTGCCCAGGTGTGGGGCTACGAAGAAACCTACGACAACTGGCAGGATACCTACGGAATGGACGCCGTGCGGGTGTTTTACCACTCCGGCCACGGCGGCATGGACGGCAACGGCGTGTTCTACGCCCCGCTGGGGGCCAAGTGGAGCGGCCGCGACGTAGCCGTGTCGAGTAACATGATCATCGGCAACGAAGAACTGCGCTACCTGTTCTGGTCCACCTGCCAGTCGCTGAAGGTGCCCGACATTGCCATCATGAACCCCACCCGAAAAGGCCCCATCGACACCTGGAAACCCGGCACCATCAACCGGGGCCTGCGGATGATTTTCGGCTTCCACTCCAACAGCCTCGACAGCCCGCACTACGGCCGGAATTTCGGCAACAACTGGAACGCCGGGCAGAAATTCTCCGACTGTTGGATCAACGCCAGCCGTTCCATCTCCCACCACCACATCTGCACGGTGTGTGCGATGGGGGCCAGCGCCGCCGAAGCCCAAAACCGGTTGTTCAACGAACGCCTCTTCGAGGGGGCAGCCGCTTCGACGGCCTGGTACTGGTGGCGCTGGAGCGGCTGGCAAAACCCGGTGCTGGGCACCGAAGCCGCCGTGGTGCCCCGGAAGTTCAAAGTCCTCGAATTCGCCCCGACGGCCTTCGACGAAGCCCGCCTCTCGCGGCTGGCCGACCAGTTTGGGTTTACGAAAAAACAGGCGGACACCATTGCCCTGGGCCGCGACGGGAGCATGGCTGTGCTGGCGAAAACCAAGCAACTGACCGTGGACACCGAGGGGCGCTTCCAGGCCGTGCTGGCTCCGCTCAACTACCGGAACACAAAGCCACTGGAGCAGGAACGGGCCGTCGAACTGGCCGAAAAACTGGTGGCCGACGCCGGTTTCCGGGGCGAGGGGGTCGAACTGAAGTTTGCCGCCATTCACGTCGGCATGGCCCAGGGCGGCACGTCGCAGGGGTCGGGCACGCTCGAAAAACCCTACCAATCCGACACGACCGTGGTGTTCCGCCAAACCGCCGAAGGGCTGCCGAGCATCAACGCCGGGCACGGCCTGGTGATGGTCACGCTCGACAACGACGGCACCGTCACGCACGTCCACAACTCCACCCGGCCCGTAGTCAACGTGTCGACCAAGCCCAAAATGCTCGTCAACGGCCCCAAAACCGAAGGCGACTACGCCCCGATGAGCGAACTCCGGCTCAACCAGGAGTTCACGCAACGGTTGTCGCAGGCCACGGGCGCGGTGTTCAACGTGAGCCGGTCCAACCAACCCCTCGGCGCGAAGGAAATCGAATCGACGATTGGCTACGATTTTTCGGGCCAGTTCGGCACGGTCGTCGCCAACCGCGAGTACGAAGTGGCCGCAGGCGAATTGTTCGAGAAGCGGTACAAAATCCGGGTGCCGATTTTCGCGTAGCTTCCCGTTCTGTTTGTTGATGCAAAAACGCCCCGGCTGCTGGCGGGGGCGTTTTTTGTCAATCTTCGGCCTCCAGCCGTTCGAGCAAATCCATCAGTTCGCCGAAATCCTTGAAGCCGGGGCGGAGTTCGTCGCCGCCCGCGTCGAGGGCGATGCCTTTCAGGTGGGGCAGTTCGTCCAAAACTTCCAGGATGTTGCCTTCCGTCAGCCCGAAGCCGAGCAGCACGTCGTGCCGGAAACTGAGTGCGTCCACCGCCCGGCGGGTTTCGTCGTCGAGCCGGGCGAATTCGTCGGAGTTTTCGAAGATTATTGTGGGGCGGTTCACCAGAACCGCCCGTGTGTGGTTTTCAAACTCGAAAACACCCGTTTCTGCCATATCCACCCGCAACAGCACCGGTAAGCCCAGCACGCCCAAACCGCTCACCACCTCCGGCGCGCTCACCTGCACGGCATCCGGCTGGTAAAGCTGCACCAGTTCCGCAATCCGCCCCGCGTCGGTTTCGGAAGTTTCGCCCACAATGTGCACCCCCGATACCCACCCCCGGATTTCCTGAAACCGCTCCACCGGCAGCGAATCCATCGAAAAGCCGAGCCATTCCACGCCCATCCCGGCGCAGTAGCGGGCATCGCTGAGGTTGGTCACGTTGGAAATTTTGACGAGGGTGCGGAGCATGGGGAAATGTTGAATTTTGAATTGTTGACTTGTTGATGGGCACAAAAGTAGGAGTCGTTGTCAACTTCCGCTCGGAACAAATCCCGCACGCATTCCCGTTAGCCCCTTACCTTTGCGGTGAATTGGCTGTTTTTCAGCAATTCAAAACTCAACAATTCAACAACTCACCAATCGGAAGGCTTTGAACCTTCGCGGATTCCATGAGCAAACACGGACGCATCCTCGTCGCCATGAGCGGCGGCATTGACTCTTCGCTGGCGGCGGTTCTGCTCCACGAACAAGGCTACGAAGTCGTGGGCATGACCATGAAAACCTGGGACTACGCCAGCAGCGGCGGCAGCAAAAAAGAAACCGGCTGTTGCAGCCTCGATTCCATCAACGACGCCCGCAACGTGGCCGTCGAACTCGGTTTCCCCCACTTCATCCTCGACATCCGCGCTGAATTCGGTGACGCCGTCATCGACTACTTCACCGGCGAGTACCTCGAAGGCCGCACGCCCAACCCCTGCGTGATGTGCAACACCCACATCAAGTGGGACGCCCTGCTCCGCCGGGCCGACAAACTCGACTGCGAATTCATCGCCACCGGCCACTACGCGAACATCCGCGAAGAGGGCGGCGGTCCGTCGTCACGGCGGTTCGTGATTTCCAAAGGCGTCGACACCTGGAAAGACCAAAGCTACGTGCTCTGGGGCGTGTCGCAGGAAAGCCTCGCCCGCACCAAACTGCCGCTCGGCCACCTCACCAAAGCCGAAATCCGCGCCGACGCCACCCGCCGGGGCTTCATGGATTTGGTCAACAAATCGGAGAGCTACGAAATCTGCTTCGTGCCCGACAACGACTACCGGGGTTTCCTGAAACGCCGCATCCCAACGCTCGAAGCCGAGGTAGCGGGCGGAAAATTCGTGGACGAAACCGGCACCGTGCTCGGTACCCACGAGGGCTACCCGTTCTACACCATCGGGCAACGCAAGGGCTTGGGCATCGCCCTCGGCTACCCGGCCTTCGTGACCGAAATCCGGAAAGAAACCAACGAGGTCGTCCTGGGCCGCGACCGCGACGGGGAGCGCGACGGCATGGTGGTCAGCCGCCTCAACCTGAGCAAGTACCCCCGCCTCGACGCCCCGCTCGAAACGGTCACGAAGGTGCGCTACAAACACGACGGCACACCTGCGACGATTGAGCAAGTGGCCGACGACCGCATCGAAGTGCGCTTTCACGAACCCGTCACCGGCATTGCCCCCGGTCAGGCCGCCGTGTTTTACGAAGGCGACGACGTGGTGGGCGGAGGCTGGATCATGAAATCGTTCAGGCAGGCGGTTTGAGGGCTGATTCGGGATGCCGGATGTGGGCTGAAATGGCGCGATCCGGCATTTGGTGTGCAAGCATTCTGCCGTTCAAGCACCGTCACTGAGTGCGCCGGTCAGGGCCGGTAATTTTTGATTGAGAACAAAAAAATGTTCAATGTTCAATGCTCAATTCTCAATGTTCAAGTAATTAAAAATCAATTCATTGAGAATTGAGCATTGAACATTGAACATTTTCTACCATAATTGTAGAACTTAAAGGCCCTGCCTGCCAGAGGGGTAGGATGGCTTCGGGCGCATTTTTCCGTCCGGAGTGACACCGGTTCGCGGCAGGGGTAGTTTTAGGCCACCCGGTGCTTTGGGAGTGAAAAGCGTGAGCAGCGTCCCGTCCGGAGCGAAAAGCCAGTCTTTTCGGGGCGATTTCTCGCGGTTCCCGTTCACTTCGCTTCCTGCCCACCATGTTGCCCGCACCCGTTCCACCGTGTACCCTCACCCGCCGCTCGTTCGTCAAACACGTGGGGGGAATCCTTGCCCTGGGCCTGACTGACGAATGGCCGGGGCAGGCGCGCACGGGCGTTGCGTCGCCGACGGCCGTTCGGATCAAATCCGTCGCTTCGAATTTCGAGCGGGAGGCGCTCCATCCCTACCGCTTCAAGGGCAGCGCCATCACCGAAAGCTGGCAGACGGTAGCCCGGCTCACGACCGACAACGGCCTGAGCGCCGTCGGCCTGGGCACCCAGGGGGTGCTGTGGTCGGATGCCCGCGTGTTTGAGGGGCACTCCGAATCGGCGGGCAACGCGCTGATGTACGCGATGAGCGAATTTGCCCTGCAACAGGCAAAGGGCCGCACGTTTACCAGCCCCGTGCAGTTGCTGGACGAACTGCTGCCGGAAGTTTTGGCGTACGGAAAAAAAATCACCGGCGTGGGCGATTTGCGGAAAACCTTCGCCCTCAACGCGCTCGTGCCGGTGGACAACGCCGCCTGGCTGGCCTACGTCGCCGAAAACAAGCTCACGACGTTTGACGAACTGATTCCCGCCGCCTACCGGCCGGGGCTTTCAGCCCGGCACGACCGGGTGGCCAGCATCCCGTCGTTCAGCGCGGGTACGCCCATCGAGCCGATAAAAAAAGCGGCGGACGAAGGGTTTTTCATCCTGAAACTGAAAACCGGCGCGGCGGGCTCCCAGGCCGAGATGATTGAAAAAGACATCGCCTTCCTGACGGCGGTTCACCGGGCGATTGGGCATTACGAAACGCCCCACACGAAAAACGGCAAGATTCCCTACTATTTCGATGCCAACGGGCGGTACGAGAAAAAAGAAACCCTGCTGCGGTTTCTCGACCACGCCCGGAAAATCGGGGCCTTCGACCAAATCGCGGTCATCGAAGAGCCGTTTGGCGAGCAGAACGAAACCTACGTCGGCGACCTGGGCGTGCGCGTGGCCGCCGACGAAAGCGCCCACACCGCCGAAGACGCCCGCCAACGCATTGAGCAGGGCTACGGGGCCATCGCCGTGAAGGCTATCGCCAAAACCCTGAGCATGACCATGAAAATCGCGCAGGTGGCTTTCGAGAAAAAAATCCCTTGCTTCTGCGCCGATTTGACCGTCAACCCGATTCTGCTGGAGTGGAACAAGAACGTGGCGGCCCGGCTGCCCGCCTTCCCCGGCATGACCGTGGGGTTGCAGGAAGCCAACGGCCGCCAGTACTACAAAGCCTGGGAGCGCCTGATGAGCTACCACCCGAAAGCCGGGGCCGCCTACACCCGGGCCAGCAAGGGCGTGTTTGAAACCGACGCCCGGTTCTTCCGGGAAAGCGGGGGAATTTTTGAACCGTCGGCGCACTACGTGGCGCTGGTTTCGGATGAGGAGAACCGCTAACTTGCCGCCACCCTTACCCCCTGAAAACTCCATGCATCGCGTCGGCACCATCGACTTCACCCGCGGCCTGGTGATGGTCATCATGGCCCTCGACCACGTCCGCGACCTGTTTCACGCCCCGGCCCTCGACCAGGATCCGACAAACCTGCAAACCACCACGGCGGCCTTGTTCCTGACCCGCTGGGTGACGCACCTCTGCGCGCCCACGTTCGTGTTTTTGTCGGGCACATCGGCTTACCTCTCGGCCCGAAGCAGCGGCGATTTCACCGCCAACCGGCGATTCCTGGCCACGCGGGGGCTATGGCTGCTGCTGCTCGAATTCACGGTGGTCAACCTGGGGCTGTGGTTTAACCTGCGCTTTGCCATCGTGATTTTGCAGGTCATCGGGGCCATCGGCGCGGGCATGCTCGTGCTGGCGGCCCTGTTGCCGCTCAAACCCCGGACGATTGGGGCTATCGGGCTGCTCATCGTGTTTGGCCACAACCTGGTGCAGGGCGTGAACGTGGGCGAGAACGCGGCGGCGAATTTCGGCTGGTCGGTGCTGTTCCGGCCCGGCGTGTTTCCGCTTTCGAGCCGTTTCACGTTTGCCATTATGTACCCGATTGTTCCCTGGCTGGGCATTCTGCTGGCGGGGTACGGATTCGGGCCGTTTTTCCTTCAACCCATGGGCAAACGCCGCAGGCTCGTGCTTGGCCTGGGGCTGGCGACCCTGGCGCTGTTTGCGGTCGTTCGTTTCACCAACGCGTACGGCGACCCGGCCCCGTGGGCAACGCAGAAAAACGGACTTTTCACCTTCCTCTCGTTCATCAACTGCACGAAGTACCCACCCTCGCTGCTCTACGCGCTGATGACCCTGGGCGTGTCGTTGCTGATCCTGGCGCTGGCCGACGGGCGCGAAAACGCCTTCACCCGCGTGGTGTCGGTGTACGGCAAAGTGCCCTTGTTTTACTACCTCATCCACTGGTACGTCATCCACGCCCTGGCGCTGGGGCTGGCCTTCGCGCAGGGCTTCCGCTGGCGGGATTTGCCCTTCGGGCCGTTCGAGTTTGGCCGCCCGCACGTGGGCTACGGGTTCGATTTGCCGGGGGTGTACCTCGTCTGGCTCGGCGTGGTGGCGGCGCTGTACCCGCTCTGCCGGTGGTACGGGCGCTACAAAGCGGCGCACCGGGAGGTGTGGGTGCTGCGGTACGTGTGAGTTTTGGGAAGTAAAAACAAGGAATAAGAACTGAAGAATGACGAAGGCATCAATCCTTTTCATTCATCAGTTCTTACTCCTTGTTTTTACTTCTTTTCCCCCTTTTACTCCACTCCCTTCACCGTCATCGGCAGGGTGTACACCGATTCGGAGGCGGTGATGAACAGCGTGCGGCGGTCTTTGCCCCCGAAGGCCACGTTGCCCACCCACCGCGAAGGCACGGGGATGTTGCCCAGCTTTTTGCCGGTCGGGTCGTACACGGTGACGCCCTGGCCGGTGAGGTACAGGTTGCCGCTGGCGTCGAGGGTCATGCCGTCGGAACCCTGGGAAACGAAAAATTGGCGCTCGCCGAGGCTGCCGTCGGGGTTGATGGCGTACTTGTAGGTTTTGCGGGCGCGGATGTCAGCCACGAAGAGGTGTTTGCCGTCGGGGGTGCCCACGATGCCGTTGGGCTGCTGAAGCCCGTCGTCCACGACGACGGGCTTTTTTGCGCCTCTGGATAGAAAATACACTTTCTGCCCTTCGATGTCAGGTTTTTTTCGCTCCCAGTAGTCGCGTTGGTAGTACGGGTCGGTGAAGTAGATGCCCCCGTTGGGAGCAACCCACAAATCGTTCGGGCCATTCAGTTTTTTGCCGTCCAACTCGGTCAGCAGCACGGTTACTTTTTTGGTTTTCGGGTCGATGGACCAGAGTTCGTTTTTCTCGTCGGCGCAGGCGAGGAGGTTGCCTTTTTTGTCGAAATACAGGCCGTTGGCCCGGCCCGTTTTGTCCATAAACACGCTTAGCGTGCCATCCGTGGCCCATTTGTAGATTTTGTCGTTGGGCTGGTCGGTAAAAAACACGTTGCCCCGTTTGTCCACGGCCGGGCCTTCGGTGAATTTGAACTGATCGGAAACGCGCTGCGGGGACGCACCGGCCACCACGACCGTCAGCGAATCCGTCGGGGGAGGGGAGACCGGCAACGCCCGGGACTGCGTTGCGCCGGCAAATACGGCCGTGGCGGCCAGCAGGGCGTGGGCAAACACTTGGGTCATGGACTGCATGGGGTTTGAGGTTTTCTGAGAAAAAATGCCTTTACGACTGGGCGGGCGATGCAGCCCGCCACGCGGCCTCGATGGCGGGCAATTCACGTTCGAGGGTTGCCGAAACGTCCCGCACCAGGGGAGCGAGGGCGGGTACGTCGGCGTCGGGTTGGGCCGCCCGTTGCTGAATGTCCACGAGTTGGGCGGTGGTGTTCTGCAACCCCAGCATCTGCACGGAGGCCTTCATGGCGTGGGCTGCCCGCCCGAGGCCGGGACCGTCGCTGCGGGCCAGGGCATCGCGGAGAGCGGAAAGTTGGGCGGGCGTTTGGTCCAGAAACGCGCCGAGCAGTTCGGCCAGGGCTTCCGGGTCGTCGCCGGTGATGGTGGTCAGGTAGCTCAGGTCGAAGGCGGCGGGCGGTGCGGGGTTCGCGGCAGTTTCCGCCCCCGGCAGGGTCAGCGACGAGGCGAGGTATTTGCGCAGCACCCGCCGCAGCTCGTCCAGTTGAAACGGCTTGGCGATGAAGTCGTTCATGCCCGCGCGAAGGCATTTTTCGCGTTCGCCCACCAGGGCATGGGCGGTCATGGCGATGATGGGCACGTCGCTGCGCAGTTCGTTGCGGATGAGGCGGGTGGTTTCGTAGCCGTCCATGATGGGCATCTGGATGTCCATCAGCACCACGTCGTAGGAGCGCTCGCGGAGTTTTTCCAGGGCTTTCTGCCCGTTTTCGGCCACCTCGGAGCGAAAGCCCAGCCGGTTCAGGACCGCCACGGCCAGTTTCTGGTTCATCACGTTGTCTTCCACCACCAACAGCCGGAAGGATTCGTCCGGAACGGCCTCCTGGTCGCCGAGGGGCGTCAGTTCGCTGAGGCTGTTTTCGGGGGCAACGGCGTAGGGCAGTTCAACGACGAACAACGACCCCGCCTCCGAGGTGTGCTCCACCCACACCCGGCCGCCCTGCATGTCGGCGAGTGATTTGACGATGTTCAGGCCCAGGCCGGAACCGCCGTAGTGGCGGGTGGTGAAATCGCTTTCCTGCCGGAAGCGCTCGAAAATGTGGGGCAGCATGTGGGGGGCAATGCCGATGCCCGTGTCCTCCACGGCCAGGCGCACCCACACGCGCTCCGCGTCGTGGGAGCGCAGTTCGACGGAAACCGAAACGCTGCCCCGTTCGGTGAATTTGATGGAATTTCCCGCCAGGTTGAGCAAAATCTGCGTCAGGCGCGTCGGGTCGCCGAGCACGACGGGGGGCAGGGCGGGGTCGGTGCGAACGCGCAGCGTGATTCCCTTTTCCGCCGCCGAGGGTTGGAGCATCATGTGCAGCGAATCGACCAGCGAGGCAATGCTGAACGGAATCGTTTCCAGTTGGAGCATCCCGGCTTCGATTTTCGAAAGGTCGAGGATGTCGTTGACGATGGTCAGCAGGTTTTTGCCCGCCGTGCGCACGGCATGGACGTAGTCGGACTGGTCGGCGTTGAGCGGCGTGAGTTCGAGCAGGTTGGAAAAGCCCAGGATGGCATTGAGGGGCGTGCGAATTTCGTGGCTCATGTTGGCCAGAAAATTTTCCTTCACCCGGGCGGCCTGCTCGGCCATTTCTTTGGCTTCCTGCAAGCGTAGCTGCGAGCGATGCCGGTCGGTGATGTCGAGGCTCGACGAAACGACGTACTGAATGGTGCCGTCGGCGTCGTACACGGGCCGGGCCGAACTCAGCAGGAGGGTAGAGCGGTTGCCGACGCGGAGTTCCATGTCGTCCACCAATCCCGTCTGGCCGTGCAGAGCGCGGTAGAGCGGGCGTTCTTCGTCGGGGTACGGTTCGCCGGAGGGAAACCGGTACACCTCGATTTTGCGCAGGATGTGCTGGTAGGAATCAGCGCGGATTTGCTCGCCGAACAGGTCAACGGCGGCCTGGTTGGCGTAATAAAACTTGCCCTGCGCGTCGGTGACGAACACGGCAATCGGCACGACTTCCAGAAATTGCTTCAACCGTTGTTCGCTTTCCTGCATTTGCCGGGCCAGGCGCGTGCGGTTGCCGAGGGTTTTGTACAGCAAAAAAATCGCCCACACGATCAGGGTCGTGGCCACCCCCGCGGCCATCAGGCTCAGCAGCAAAGCCCAGTTGGCGAGTTCCTGGCCGTTGGCCACCTGGCGGTCGAGCAGGGCGCGGTCTTCTTCCTCGGCTTCGCTGAGCAGGGCGGCGGCGTCGTCGCTGAGTTCGAGAAAACGTTTGAGCGAATCGAGGCGGGCGAGTCGGTCGCTGACGAGCGCGTCGGCCAGGATTGGCGCGGCCAGCCGGTATTTGGCCTGCACCCGGGTTTCGATACCGGCCAGGCGTCGTTGCTGCTCGGGACGATCGTTGGTCAGGTCGCGCAGGCCCCGGAGTTGCTCGGTGAGGCGGTCGGCATTGCGTTGAAAATCGGACTTGAAGTACGGGTTGTCGCTGAGCAGGTGGCCGCGCAGGTCGTTGTCGAGGTTGGTCAGACGGGCCTGCACCTGCTCCAACTCCTGCAGCACGAGGTGCGTGCGGACCACCTGATCGTTCATCGTCACCAGACGCTGGGTCGAACGGTACGTGTTCAACCCGATCAACAACGTGATGAGCACCCCGCTGCCCAGCAGGAGCGCAATGCGGTTGTTCAGGTTCATGGAGCGGTGGAATTGGCGGAAAACGCCGCAAAGAAATCATTTTCCGGCAGTTTACCACCCAACGCCCTAAACTCGCCCCTGGTTATCCCAGTGGTCTTTCACCACCTTGCCCGTGGGGTCTTTGACGAGCCGACGGCTGAAGCGCTCGCCCCGGATGTTCCCCTGCCCGTCGGCCTGTCCGATGAAAAGCAGGATGGCGTTGCCCTCCCCGTCGGTTTTGATGGTCAGGTCGTACCGCCCGAACCGGCGGTGAACCAGGCTCGACGGCGGGTAGGTTTTGCTCAGTTCTTTCAGAAGTTTTTCCCCGATTTTCATAAAAAAGCCACCAGGCTGCACCCGATCCGCCGGGTGTCGGCGCTGTGCGGAACCTACCGCTTCCAAAACCGCACCACGAACCCGCCCCCCGGCGCAAGGTGCAGGTTCAGCACGTCGGAGCGGGTCATGGTACGGGTCGAAAACTGGTAATCCACCGGGTTGCGGTCGGCGTTGGGGCCGTCGAGGCAGAGCGTCGCTTCAAACGTCCCGTCGCCCAGAAAATCGAGCGGAAGGCTCAACTCCCGCGCGTTCCAGTTGCACAGGCCGCCCACGTACCAGTCGCCGCCCCGCCGCCGGGCCGTGACGAGGTACTCGCCGAGGCGGGCGTCGAGCACGCGGGTTTCGTCGTGGGTGGTGGGCAAATCGCCGAGGAACTCCATGAACTCCGGTTCGCGCCAGCCCTGCGAAATGTTCCCCGAAAAAATCTGAATCGGGCTGTCGTACACCACGAACATCGCCAGTTGGTGGCAGCGCGTGCCCATCGACATCGGCTTGCCCGGCACGGGCCGGAACTGGGCTTTCGTGGCGTTTTCGAGCAGCCCCGGCTCGTAATCCATCGGCCCGGCCACCATCCGGATGAAGGGCAGCAGCAAATCGTGGTCGGGCGTGGCCTTGTGGCTCCAGATGGTGTACTCCGACCCCAGCACACCCTCGCGGGTGATGGCGTGGGGGTACGTCCGCTCGAACCCCGCCGGTTTGAAGGCCCCGTGGTACATGATCATGATGCGGGCGCGGGCCGTGGCCTCGGCGACGCGGGTGTAGAAGTTGACCATCGGCTGGTCGTCGCGGTCCATGAAATCGGTCATGATGAAATCCACGCCCCAGCGCTGAAACTGCTTCAGGGCCGGCTCGAGCTGCCGGTCGAGGGTCGAGGCGAGCGTCCACAGGCTCAGGCGCACGCCCTGCTGGCGTGCGTAGGCGGCCAAGCTGTCCATGTTCAGTTCGGGTCGGATTTTGAACAAATCGAGGTAATCCGACCAGCCCGCGTCGAGCAGGATGCGCTCGATGCCGAAGCGTTTGGCAAAATCGACGTAGTGCTTGTACGTGGCCGTGTTGATGCCCGCCCGGAAGGGCACGTTGAACAGGTTGATGTCGGTAATCCACTCGTCGGTGCATTGGCCGGGAGCGATCCACGACGGGTCCGCCACGCGGCTCGGCGAGGCCAGGCGGTACACGAGGTCGGAAGCGGGCAGGGTGCGGTCGTCGCCCACGACGAACACCCGCCAGGGGAACGCGCGCCGCCCGGCGGTGCGGGCAATGAAATCCGCCCGGCGCGTGACCACGGCCTGGGGAAATTCGCCCCCCGTCATCCGCTCGGTTAGCGGCACGGGCGCGAACACGCCCCGGAAGCCGTCGCCGTTTTTCGCCAGAAACATTCCTGGGTAATCGAGCAAATCCGATTCGGTCACGACTACGTTCGGGCCGATGGCCGGGGCCACGAGCACGGGCGAGAAGGCCAGCACCGTGTCGGAAACTGCGCTCAGGGATTGAATCCGGTACGGTTCCTCGAAACTAGTGTGAAACCAGTCCACGCCGGGCCGGGGCTGCACCGGGGGCAGGTACACCGTCGGGTTGCCGGGAAACCGGACCCCAGCCACCTCGTTCCGCACGGTGAGCGAATCGGGCAGGTTGGTCGTGAAGCGGTAGGCCAGGCCGTCGTCGTAGGCCCGGAACTGGAGGCTGTAGCCGCCCTGAAAATCAAGGGTAACCTCGGAAAAATGGTCGGAAATGACCCGGCGTTTAATCCGCACCGGCGGCAGAATTGAATCGCGCACGGCGCGGGTGCGGGCAGCCTGCACGGCGGGTTTCAGCCCGAGCGTCCGCCCGTCGGCCAGTTGCAGGGCGATGGCCGAAGGCAGCAACACCGGTTGCCCGTCGAAATTCGCCGAAAACCGCACACTATCGCCGACGGAAACCGCGAGCGTGAGCCGCCCGTTGGGCGAGGTGACGGTGCGTTGCACGGGCCGCTGGGCGGAAGCGGCGAAGGCACCCAGCAGGAGGAGGGGAAGGAAATAGCGCATGGTTTCGGAGGTCAGGCGAGGCGGATGGAGAACGTCGCCTCAAAAATACCCCCAACCTCCACGCGCTGGATGGCTTCTTTTTCGGAAATGTCCATCGCCCGCCCTTCTGAATCGGCGCAGCCCAGCCAGGGTTCGATGCACACGAACGGTGCCCCCGGCTTGGCCCAGAGGCCGAGGTAGTTGAAATCGGGAAACTCGACCGTGACGCGCCGGTCGTGGCGGTCGGAACCCAGCGTGAGTTTTCGGGAAAGCAGGTTTTTGAACACCAGCGCGTCGCGGTCGAAGAGGTGTTTCGTCAGGCGCAGTTGTCCGTTTTCGGTGGGCACCGGCGCGGTTTCGCCGGAAAACAGGCCATTCGGGGAAAGCAGGTGCGTGGTGAGCGGCTCGTCGGTTTCAAATTCCAGAAAATAATCTTCGTAGTCTTCGTCGGGGCCAAACGGCACGTTCAACGCCGGGTGCGCCCCGACGGAGAAGAAAACCGGCTGCGCGTCGAGGTTGAGCACGCGGTAGGTTACGCCCAACGTGTCGCCCGTCAGGTCGTACCGGATTTGAAATTCAAACCGGTACGGGTACACGGCGAGGGTTTTCTCCGAAAAAGGGAGCGAGAACACGGCCCGCTCCGGCGTGCTTTCGACCAGCGAAAACTCGGAGTGCCGGGCAAACCCGTGCCGTTCCGTCGGGTACGTCCGCCCGTTGATGCGGAGCAAGTTGTCAAGGCACCCGCCCACGACCGGGAACAGGTTCGGCGCGTGCCAGCCCCAAACCGCCGGGTCGGCCTGCCAGAGGTGCTCGGTGGCGGTGGGTTTGTGAAAAATCGAAGTGAGTTCGGCCCCCTGGGTGCGGACGCCGACGCGGAGGCGGTCGTTTTCGAGAAAAATCATGCGGAGGTGGGTTGTACGTTCACGCCTTCGGCGTCGAGGTAGGCCCCGACGTTGAAGTGGTGCCCGTCGAGGAGTTCGATGTCCCGGTGCCAGTCCATCGTGATCCAGTCCTTGCCCCGCTCGGCGACGGTCACTTTGCGGGTGGACGTGAAAATCCAGATGACTTTCTCAGTGCCCCAGTCGAGGAGTTTCTGGGTTTTCCGGAACAAATAATCCCCGTTTTTCTCGTCGGAAAGGTCCACTTTGATGTCCACCTCGACGGCGATTTTGGGCGGCACGTCGAGGTAATGCTCGTTGATTTTTTCGGGGGGCAGGCTGGCCCGTTCGTAAATCCTGAGGTCGCCGGAGGTGTTGTTTTTGTGCCCGATGTGCTCGCCGACTTCGTTAGTCAGAAACACGTACCGCTTCCAGTTGAGCGCCGTGTGGCACACGTGGAGCAGGTAGTCGAGAATGAACGACTGCAATCCGCTGGTTCCCATAATTTCTTCGGGGGTTTTGCGCCCGGCGAGCACGTCGCGGTAACCCCGGTAGTACAGCGGTTCCCCGTCCAGGACTTCATAAATCAGGGACTTGGGCACGGCCTTGCGGCGGGTGGTGGGTTTGCGTTCGACGGTAAGCATGGGGCTGGGGCTGGTCGGAGGCAAGTTAACAAAAAAAGAGCGCCGTCAGTAGCTCCCCGCCCACTTCCGCAGCCCCCATTCCGCCGCCGCCAGGCCCAGAATCAGGAAAAACAGCCAGCGGAGGTTGATCAACTCGCGGAGGTCTTCGGTGCTCGTCAGGCGGTCGGGCGTGTCGCGGGCGAGGAGGTTTTTTGGGAGTTCAGAAACCTGCGAGGCCGGGAAAAACCGCCCGCCCGTTTGCCCGGAAAGCTGGCGGAGCAGGTTGAAGTCGGCGGTGGTGCTGAGGGCTTCCAGCGGTTCGTCTTTCACCACGAATTCGCCCGTGGCCACTTCGGCCCGGCCCAGCACCGTGGCCGTGGCGCGGAAGCGGTACACGCCCGCGGGCAAATCGCTCACGTCGAAGCGCGAACTGCCCGCCGTGACGGCGTAGGTGTAGTTGCGGGCGCGGCCCCGTTCGTCGGTGAGCGTGAGGGCGATGGTCTGGTCGTAGAGCCGCTCGTAGATGTCGTTGTACACCTCGGTCTCGAACGTCACCGTTTCGCCCAATTGCACCTCGTTTTGGAGCGGGTACACGCGGAGCTTGCGCTGGTCGTCGCGGGCGGCGACGTACTGCATGATTTTCAACAACAAATCGTCCACCAGTTCCTGCTTGTCGGTGAGGGCGAATTCCTCCAGCCGCCACTGCCAGAGGCCCTCGCCGAGCAGCACGGCGTTGCGCTTCTGGCCGGTGCCGACCACGAGCAGGGGCTTCTGGGTCTGTACCTGCCCGACCCGCTGGAACAGCACGGGCTGGGCGTTGGGCATCAGGCGCACGTCGCCGAAGGGCACCGATACGGGGGGCAGTTTGCCCAGTATTTCGAGCCGCTGGGCGTCGAAGTTGAGCAGGTTGAAACTGGCGTTGAAAAAGCCCGTCACCTTGTCGGTCTGGCCGGGGCTGGCGTTGAGTTGCACCACGCCGTTGAGGGCGTTGAGGGCCGCCGTGTTGGTCTGGTTGCCGAGCACGAACAGGCAGGGCGTGCCCGATTCGACCAGCCGCCGGGTCCAGGCCTGGGCGGCGTTGTAGAGGTCGGGCAGTTGGTGGAGAATGATCAGGTCGAACTTCTTGTCGGTAGGCGGTGGCGGAGCGGCGGCGTTGAACACCTGCACCGTCACTTCGAAATTCTCGTTTTTTTCCAGCATCGCCCGGAGTGCCTTCACGTCGGGGTGGGGCGTGAGGGCGGCGAGGAGGATTTTTTCCTTGCCGTCAATCACTTCGAGGTACACGTCGCGGCGGTTGTTGCGGGTCGTGACCTCGCCGGCGAGGGGGATGGCCTCGATGGTGTAGTGCTGCAAGCCTTTCGCTTTGGCCGTAGCCGTGAACGTCAGCGGCGCGAGCGATTCGCCCGAACCGAACGTGACGGCTTTCTGGTCGAGCACGGTGCTGCCCTGCCGGAGCACGACGCGGACGTTCTGGTTCGAAAAACCGTAGCCCATCACGTCCGCACTGATGGGAAACTGGTTGCCGAGGTAGGCGATTTTATTGGCGTACACCGACTTGAGCGCCACGTCGCGGCGGGGCAGGGTATCGCCAACGCCGACGGTCTGCACGGCGAAGGGGTAGGTGCCGTAGGCGGGCGAGGCCCCCTGGTTGACGATGCCGTCGCTGACGAGTACCACGTCGGTGAGGTTGCGGCCTTCGTAGTTGGTGCGGATGCGGCTCAGGAGGGCGCTGAGGTTGGTCGTGCGGGCGTTGAAGCGCACGGAGTCGAGCGAAGTCGTGGGCCGGTCGGCGAGGGTCTGGATTTCGACGGCGTAGTCGCCGTCTTCCAGGGCTTCCCGCAGCGCGTTCAACCCGGCCACCAATTTTTGACCGGCTGCCCCGACGGAGGCCGAGTTGTCCACCGCCAGCACGACGGTTTTCTTCTCCACGCTGGTTTTGGTCTGCTTCAGCAATATGCCCAGGAGCAAAAAGCAGAGCAGGCTGACCGAAACAAACCGCAAACCCGCCAGCGCCCAGTTAAGGTTGCGGCCCCAGGGGGCGGTTTTCTGGTACAGCAAAAACGCGTAGCCCGCCCCGACAACGAGGCAAAGCGGGACGAACCAGGGGGAGGATTGGAGAAGAAAGTCGGTGTTCAAGACAAGTGCTGAATGATGAATGCAAAATTCTGAATGGAAAATGTGCGTGAATTCATTCAGCATTCAGCATTCTCCATTCAGCATTAAATGACTACGTCAGCATCCCCCCGTCCACCTGCAACACCTGGCCCGTGATGTAACGGCTGAGGTCGCTGGCGAGAAACACGCAGGCGTCGGCCACTTCGTCGGCCTGCCCTGCCCGCTTCATCGGGATGCCCGACAGCCAATCCTGGAGGGCCTTCTCGTTCACCTCGCCGGTCATTTCGGTTTCGATGAACCCCGGCGCGATGGCGTTGGAGCGGATGGCCCGGCTGCCCAGTTCCAGCGCCACCGATTTCGTGAAGCCGATGATGCCCGCCTTTGAGGCCGCGTAGTTGGCCTGCCCGGCGTTGCCCCGCAGGCCCACCACCGAGGTCAGGTTGACGATGGAGCCGCTTTTGGCCTTCATCATTGGGCGGGTCACGGCTTTGGTCAGGTTGAAGACCGACTTCAGGTTCACCCGAATCACTTCGTCCCACTGCTCTTCGCTCATCCGCATCAGCAGCCCGTCGCGGGTGATACCGGCGTTGTTGACGAGCACGTCGAGCGCACCGAAATCAGCGGTGACGGCAGCGACGAGGTCTTCGGCGGCTTTGTAGTCGGCGGCGTCGGAACGGTAGCCTTTGGCTTTAACGCCGAAAGCGGCCAATTCCGCTTCCAAAGCCTGGCCTTTTTCCACACTCGATAGGTACGTGAACGCAACGGAAGCGCCTTCCTGGGCGAAGCGGGTGGCGATGGCCCGCCCGATGCCCCGCGAGGCACCGGTGATGAGGGCGACTTTTCCGGAAAGTAATGCCATGCAGAAATGAGGGTTTGGGTGTTTTGAACCGTCAAAAATAGCGACTCGCCCCGAAAACCCGTTCAGCCCGGTTTGCCCCATTTTTCGGTTCTTTGCCCGAATGAAAGCCTTGTTTTCGCTTTTCCTAACGACGATAACCGGGGCGGTGTTCGCCCAGGTATCGACCGACTCCACCCGCAAAGCCCCGGCGGATTCGGTGAAGACCCTGCCCGCCACGGCCGCGCCCACCGACACGATTCCGCTCGGCAAGCTGACGTACAGCCTCGGCCTGGAAGGGGATTTTCGGCGGGGAAATTTGCAGCGCGACCTCTACACCGTCCGGGTGGCGCTCGAATTTGTGCCGAAGCGGACCTGGCTGGGCTTTTACGCCTCGCCCCGCTACAGCAACGGCAAAACAGCCGGGCAGTTGCAGGAAGACGAACTGTTCGTGGACCTCAACGGCACGGCGTTTTACAACCGCCACGACGTGTACGGCCTCGCGTTCGGCGTGGTGGAGCGGAGCAACCTGCGGCAAATCAACCGGCGGCTGTACGGCGGCGCGGGCGTGGGTTGGCGCATCACGGGCGGCCTGCGCAACCCGACGGCAAAGTTGAAAGTAGCCGTTACGAACGCGCTGCTGTACGAAGGCACCGATTTCATCGAAAAACTGGGCGAAGTCACCCGCGATGTGAACGTCGTGCGCAACTCCACCCGCCTCCGGGTGACGGCATCGTGGCTCGACGGGCGGTTTACGCTGGCCAACACGACGTTTTTCCAGCCCGCCCTCAACCGCCCCAACCTCCGCGCCAACGCCGTCACGCAGGCGCTGATTCAGTTCACGAAACGCCTGGCCTTCACCCTGACGCTCGAAAACAGCCACGAAAGCGTAGTGGCCGTAGGCCGTCAAAACGCCGACCACCGGCTGACGTTTGGGCTGACGATGAGAAGCTTATGAGAGAGTAGAGAGATGAGTGCAGAGAGATGAGAGTTTCACCGCTTTACGCTCATCGCTCTGCTCTCTGCTCTCACTCCGGTGCCCGGTACGTCACCACGTCCACGCCGATGCCGTTGGGGTCGCGCACGGCGAAGTGGGTGTCGCCCCAGGGTTCTCGGCGGAGGTCGAACAGCATGGGCACCCCCTGCGCCCGCAGGCGCTCGTACTCGGCGGTCACGTCGGGCACTTCGAGGGTCAGGTACACGCCTTCACCCGCGAAGGGGTGCTGAAAAACGGGCTGCTGGCTGGGATGATGGGGTTTCAGAAAACTGAACTCCGCGCTGCTGTCGGGGGTGTGGAGCAACAAATAAAAGTCGTTCTCGAACGACACACCGAAGCCGAACACCTCGGTGTAGAACGCCTTGCTTTCCGCCAGGCGCTCGGTGATGATACCCGCGTTGAGTTTCATGGAAACGTTGGGTTTGCTTTGGGTTTGGTTGAAAACTACCCCAAAACAAAACCGCACAAGTGACAAAGGTATGTCAGGAGGGTTCGGGCACGTCGTCGAGGTACGTGCGTCGCACTTCCTCAGCCAGGCGCTGCATCCACGCCTTCAGTTCGTCGGGGCCTTCCACCCGCACCGAATCGGTGTAGGTGAGCAACCACCGGCCCAGTGCTTCCAGCGATGGCGTCTGAAATTGCATCCGCACGCCCTCGCCGAGGTCTTCTTCGGCGACGAAGCCGTGGCCGTAGCGTTGCTCCTGCAAAAACCGGGTGACTGCTTTTTGAAAAATTACCACCGCCCGCTGGCTGTCGGCGCGGGGGTAGGTCCGGTCGAGGTAGTCCTGGAGCGAGGAGCGGTCGCGGCGGAAGGTTTCGGGCAAGACCGTCAACCGTCGGATGCGCTCGACCCGAAAATCGCGAAAATCCTGCCGGAGGCGGCAAAAGGCCAACAGGTGCCAGCCCGCGCCGTACTGGAACAGGCCCATCGGTTCGACCTCCCGCTCGGTGTCGGCTTCGTTGTAGTTCGAGTAGTACGCCAGCCGCAGCACCCGCCTCTGCACCAGCGCCCGCTGGAGGTCGGTCATCAGCCCGTCGGCGAAAGGCGGAGCCGTGGGCGGGCGGTGGATGTGCACGTAGGGCGCCAGGTCGTCGAGGTGCTCCTGGTCGGGGCGCTTGAGCACGGATTTGATTTTGTACAGCGCCGACTCAAACTCCCGCCGCAGCGAGGCGTCGGCCCATTTTTCAACGAGTTTTCCACCGAAGAGCAACGCGCTGGCTTCGGCGTTGGTCAGGTGAACGGGCGGCAGGTGGTAGTCTTCCAGAAAATACCCCACACCCGCCTCGGCCCCCAGCGGCACGCCCGCTGCTTCGAGGGCGCGCACGTCGCGGTACACGGTGCGGAGGCTGATGCCGAAGCGGTTGGCCAATTCCTGGGCCTTCACCACGCGCTTGGTTTGCAGGTGAATGAGCATGGCCGTCAGGCGGTCAGTGCGGTTCATGAGGGGTTGACGGTTGGTGGTTGTCAGTGAAGGTCAAGGCAGGAAGCGGAGTTTTTGCAAAACTCGGTTTTTCGCAAAATCAAATTTTGACATTCTGCGAAAATCTGCGCAATCTGCGGGAAACAATCCGGCGACCCGGTCAAGGTCGCCGGTTTCCTGCGAACCATGCGCCTGTTTTTCCGAAAAACCGCCCTGCCCGCCTTGCTCGCCGTCGTCATGCTGACCGCCTGCCAATCCAAAACTTCTTCCGAAAAAATGGCCGCCGATTCCACCACCGCGCCGGTAGCTTCCCGATTTGCCGCAGGCAGCTTCGGCTACGACGTCGATTTCCTGAAAAAAACCAAAGGTGCCCTGCTCCTGACGGCCCCCGACAACGACAGCGCCCAGGTGGTGCTCGTGCCCGCCTTGCAGGGCCGGGTGATGACCTCCACGGCGGGCGGACCGGCGGGCCGGAGTTACGGCTGGATGAACTACGACCTGCTCCGCAGCGGCGAGTTCAAGCCGCACATCAACCCCTATGGCGGCGAAGAGCGGCTGTGGCTGGCCCCCGAAGGCGGGCGGTTTTCGGTGTATTTCAAGCCCGGCGACCCCTTCGACTTCGCCCACTGGCAAACCCCCGCGCTCATCGACACGGTGGCCTTCGAGGTGAAGGAGGCCACGAAGACGAAAGCGATTTTCACGAAAAAAGCCAGCCTCATCAACCACAGCGGCACTGAACTGCGCTTTGACATCACCCGCACGGTGCGGACGCTGGGCCGGGCCGACGTGCGCAAACTCCTCGGCGTGCAGCCTGACCGGGGCGTGAAGGCCGTGGCCTACGAGAGCATCAACGAATTGAAAAACACGGGTGAAACCTGGCAGCCCGATACCGGCTTGCTGGCCGTCTGGATTCTGGGGATGATGAACGCCTCGCCCACGACGACCATCGTCGTGCCCGTGCAGCCGGATGGTTCGGGGAAAATCGCTGTGACCGACGATTACTTCGGCAAAGTGCCCGCCGACCGGCTCCGGGTGGGGGAGAGGGCTTTGTTTTTCAAGGGCGATGGCCAACTGCGCAGTAAAATCGGCGTCGCGCCCGCCTCGACGCGGGGTGTGGCCGGGAGTTTCGACGGCACCGTGCTGACGCTCGTCCGGTTCGACGTGAACCCGCGCGGGCAGTACCTCAAATCAACCTGGGAGCGGCACAAAAACCCCTTCGGCGGCGACGCGTTCAATTCCTACAACGACGGCCCCAACGAGACCGGCAGTCAGATGGGCCAGCTTTACGAACTCGAATCGACCTCGCCCACGCGGGCGCTCCGCACCGGCGAACGCCTGACGCACCGGCACCGGACGTTTCACTTCGAGGGCGACCGGGCGGGGCTGGACGCGCTGGCGCGGGCGGTGCTGGGGGTGGGGCTTGACGAGGCAGCCAGTGCCTTGCCCTGACAATTCTACCAAAAAAAAAGCCCGAAGCATCGCTCCGGGCTTTTTCAGAAAACTCACAATTAATTGTGTTTCTGGGGCTGTGCGCCGGTTTTGACCAGCGGCACCAGGGGCTTGACGCCCTTGTTTTTTTCGCGGTACGCACCAACGAGCCGGACCATTTCCTTGACGACCATCATCTTTTTTTCCAGCAAATCCGGTCGGGAAATGACGGGCTTGCCGCCTTTGAACTGGCACACGGCGGGTTCAAACGGCGCGTAGGAGTAGAACGTGCTCGTCAGGATTTTCTCCATGTCCATGATCTGGTCGTACGCCACGACGGTTTGCATGACCAGTGTCTGGTGGTTTTTCTGGGTGGCGAAAATGTTGATCAGGTACCAGAACGCTTTTTTCAACTCCATGTTCTCGATGAAGGTGATGGTTTGGGGCCAGGTGTACTGCGCCGGGTAAATCAGATTGCGGTAGTTGAGATCACTGGCGATGCGGCGGACCTCGTCGCCCACGCGGAGGGTGTCACGGTTCAACGTAACGGAGGCCCCTTCGAGGTCTTTATACCAGGCATCCCAGTACTCCCGGCTTTGGCGGGACGTGTCGATTTTAGGGTAAGGCTTGGCCTGACCCCAGGTGGTCAGGCCAAGCAAACATCCCACGGCAAGGAGCAGGAGGAGTCTCATTTTTTCGTCGAAGCTACGGTCCGTTTTTCGCGTTGAGCCGGGTTGTTGGCGGCGTTGGTGGCCCGGTTGAGGCGCACTTCCAGCGACGTCAGGCGGGCTTCCAGTCCGTCGAGTTTGTCCTGCTGCTTTTTCAGGAGCTTCAGGTAGTCGCCGTTGTGAACGCCCACGACCGTGTTGACGGCTTTCGGGCCTTCCAGTGCGTTGGCCTCCCACGAACGACCCACCACCAGGCGGAAGTCGTCGGCAGTCATGTGGGCGGGGTTGACGGCCACGCCGTAACCGGCCACGGCCCCCTTGGCCACGATGTAATCGCCGCTCTGCACGGCACCCATTACCTTGACGGGAATCTGGCCCATGAAGGCCACCTGGTTGCCCTGCGACTCCTGGCCCGCCGGGGGCATGTTGCCCAACACGATGGGGTGGTGCGACACGGCCATCACCTGCTCGGCCCCGGCCAGGTCTTTGGTGATTTTGCCCCCGCGCACGCCCACGATGTCGCCCGCCGAGATGAGTTCGTTGGGGTTGACGCGCTCCAGCCATTCGGCGTAGTCACCGTTGCCCGAGGAGTACTCCACGCCGATGTGGTTGTAAGCGTCGGACAGGTTGATGAGTTCCTTGGCAAAGCCCACGATGATCGATACAGGGTCGATGGAAATGACCGAAGCGGCGAAGTTGGCCAGGTACACGGCGTCGAGCGAGAACGAAAAATCCTCCACCGACTGCGCCCGCACCGCACCGAGGCGGCGGTTTTCTTTGTCCTGGAAACTGAGGAATTCGTTTTGTTTGGTCAGCGAATTGCTCACGTTGGTGAAACTGATGTTCGGGAACACGAGGGCGTCGACAAAACCAAGGGCGGCGCAATCGACCTGGGGAATGGCCGGGATGATGGTTCCATCGAAAATGGTAGTTTTGGGGATTCCGTAGGGTCCGATGGTGGCAATTTCCAAATCAATTTCCGGCACGATGGTAATCGCCGGAATTTCAACCTTTAAACCCAACGGAAGTTTGAGGGCGCTGTTGAGTGCTTGGGTCAGGCGGTTGCCCAGGGCGCAGGCCGTGCCGGCCACCAGGCCGGCCGGGGTCAGGTTAAGGAAGCTACCCGGCGTGAATGAGTCCTCATTGTAAATCCACTTTTTGATCTGGGTAAGGGCACCGTCGATCACCTGAAGCTGGGGCAGGGTCAGGTTGAGGTACGAGCCATTGTTCCAGGCCGGGTGGGTTTTGCCGAGCTTGATTTTCAACCCGTCGCCGTCGCCGCCGTTGGTGTTGACAAACTCGGCCAGATAGTTGGCGTTGTCGCTGCTCACCAGCAGGGTCTTCGAGGTGATTTTGTCGTTGACGGTCATCGCCCCGGTGAAGGTGCTCAGGCCCACCACGCTCAGGGTGCTGGCCAGCGAAACGGCCTGATCGACCGACAACGTGTTTTTGATCGTCGTCGCGCCGTCCACGTTAAACGTTCCGTCCACGTCGCCGTTGCCGCCCACGTTCAGGTTTTTCCCGATACCCACGCCCCCGGCCACCGTGATGGCCCCCGTTGTGATGGAGGTGGATTGCGTAGCGTCGGTGATGTTGAGTTTGCCGCCGAACGAACTAGGGCCGGTGAAGGTGGTCGAGCCACCCACCGAGAAGTTGCCGTCCACGTTGAAATTGCCGTTCACGTCGCCATTGCCGCCCACGTTGAGGTTTTTAGCGACGCCGACCCCGCCCCGGACCACGAGCGCGCCCGTCGAGGGGCTGGTCGATTCGGTCACCATCGGAATGGTGTACGTCTGCTGGCCGGGCAGGGGCACGAAGTTGCTCGTGCCCGACACGGCGTCGTGGGTTTTTTCGGTGCCGGTCGGGTCGGTTTTGCCCGTGCGGCCTTCGCTGCCGCTGATGCGGCCCGCGCCGACGATTTCGTTGGCCGTCAGGGCGTGGATGGCGTAGGGCACGGCCAGGAGCTTGCTCGAACTCACCAGCGTGAAGTTGCTGCGCCCCGCTTCCCGGATGGAGACGTCCATCCAGATGTCGTCGCTGCTCCAGGGCACCTGGGCGAACGTGCCGCGTTCGCTCTGGCCTTCGCCAATCACGAGGGTGAACAGGCCCAGGTTGTTGGTCGTCACGGTGTGCAATTCGCTGTACTGTTCGGTGGGCGCGCCGTTGGTGCGGCTGGCGAGGGCGATGCGCAGGGTGATGGTCTGGTCGGCCATCACGTCGCCCGACAGGTTGCGGGCCACGGCCTGGTAGTTCATGCCGCGGGGAGCGCGCTGGGCCTGGGCCACCGACGTAGCCAGCAAACCCAACACAAGGAGGGTAAAAAGCTTTTTCATGAAAAAAAAGAGTGAGGTTGACAGCGTTACTGCTTGATGACTTTGTGCGTGCGGGTCATGCGGCCCGTTTCGCCGCGCACCTGAATGAGGTACATCCCGGCGGGCAGGGTCGAGAGGTCGAAGGCGGCGGCTTCTTTGGCGTTGGCTTGGGTCGGGGCCGAAAGCAGCGTGCGGCCGCTGGCATCGGTCAGGTCGAGCACGACGTCGGCGTCGGCGGGGGCGGTGAGCCGGACGTTGACGGCCGACGTGGTCGGGTTGGGCGAGGCCGACACCTGCCAGGGCACTTCAGCCCGGCGAAGCGTCAGCTTTTCCACGTGCAGGGGCTGGTGAAAGCCCTGCGTGTAGAGGCGTCGGGGGGAGGCCACGGGCCGGACGGCGGCCTCGCCGGCGGTCCACTCCAGGGACATCGACGACGTGCGGGCCGAGCCGCCGGCGGCGGCAACGACGGTGGGCGTGAGCGTCTGGGCCAAGGCCGCGGGCAACAGCCCCAGACTGACGCTCAGGCAGAGGAGGTTTTTTTTCATGCGAAAGGTTGTTGAGTAGAAAAATGAAGAGTCCGAAAACGTACCGCCGGGCGGAACGGTTGACCAACTTCGGCAAAGCCCGGAAGCCGTGGGGGGAAAAGGGCACCAACGGCAGACCCCAGGGTGCGAACAACCGATTTTAGGGCATCAACGAAACCGAAACTGGTTCAGAAAGCCGTCTTTGTAGCTGCGCCCCAGGGGTAGAGCCTGCCCCGCCACCGTGATTTCGTATTCGTTGAACGACTCGACCCGGTCGAGGTTGACGGCGTATGACCGGTGAATGCGCACCAGACGGTCGTGGGGAATCCGCTCGAGCATGACGTTGAGCGACAGCCGGAGGGCGTATTTTCGACCCGCCGTCACGAGGGTGGTGTAGCTCGAATCGGCTTCGAGGTACAGCAAATCGGGCAACTGGATGCGGACGAACTGGTAATTCTGTTTGATGAAAATCGTGTCGCCCACCTGCAAAATGGCCTCCCTGGAGGCTTCGCGGTCGGCGGGCAGGGCGCGCACTTTGTCGTCGGCCGGTTGGGGCAGCAGGGTGCCCGTGCGGAAGGCGAAGTTGTTAAGCGCCATTTCAATGGCAATGCGCAGGGCGTCGGTGGTGACGGGTTTGGTCAGGTACGCACCGGGAAAGGTGGATTTGGCTTCCTCCACCGTTTCGCGGTCGGTGTGGGCGGTGAGGTAAATGATGGCGACGGGCCTGCGGGTGGCGAGTTGGCGGGCGGTTTCGATGCCGTTCCAGTCGCCCCGCAGGCTGATGTCGCATAGCACCAGGTCCACGGGGTGTTGCTCGTAGAGTTCGAGGGCTTTGCGGCCCGTGGAGGCCGTGCCCACCACGTGGTAGCCTTCGCGCTCCAGGCGGGCGCGGAGGTCCAGGGCCAGGATGGCTTCGTCTTCGACGATCAGCAGGTTGATGGAGGTGGGTTGCATGGGTCAGGCTGCTTTTGCCGGGGTAGCGGGCAGGTTCAGGCGAAAATGGGTTCCCCGGCGCGTTTCAACGGTGAGCCGTCCGCCGAGTTGGTCGCAGAGCGAGTACACGAGTTGTTTGCCAAACGACCCCGTCGGCTCCCGCCAGCGGTCAACGTCGATGCCGGGGCCGTTGTCCGTCACGTCGAGCGTAAGGCCCTGCTCGTGGTAGAGGGCAATCGTCAGGCAGGGCGCGGCCACGCGGGCGTAGGCGTACTTGAAAGCGTTGGTGGCCAGTTCGTTGACGACCAGTCCGAGCGGAATGGCCAGATCGACGTCGAGCCATTCCTCCTCGACGCGCAAATCGAGCGTGAACCGGTCGCGGTCGAAGCCGTAGGCGTGGAGCAGGCTTTCGGTCAAATCGGTGAGGTATTCCCGCACGTTGATGCGCGTGATGGCGTCGGTCTGGTACAGCCGCTGGTGGATGAGCGACATGGCCTCCACCCGCTGCTGCCCCTGCCGGACAGCCTGCACGGCCTGTTCGTCGTCGAGCTGGTAGGCCTGGAGGTTGAGCAGGCTCGACACGATGGCCAGGTTGTTTTTCACCCGGTGGTGCAGTTCCTTCATCAACAGATTCATCTGCCGCGACTGGGCCCGAATCTGCTCCCGGCTGCGTTGGATGCGGCGGTACTGCCAGGCCAGACCGAGCAGCAGCAGGGTCAACACGCCCACGCCCCCGCCGAGCAGGGCCATCTGGCTGGTGCGTTGCCGGTTGGTGGCGTTTAGTTGCCGGATGCGGTCTTCTTTCTGGGTTGTCTCGTAGCGGGTTTGCAACTCGGCCAATTGCTGATTTTTGCGCTCGTTGAGGAGTGAATCGCTTTTTTCGAAGAAATTTTTGTGAAACCGAAGCGCCATCGGGTAATCGCCCAGCCATTCGTACGCCGTGCTCTGCGATTGGTAAATGTCGCGCACCCGGTTGTCGGCACCCAACCGCCGGGCCAGGCCCAACGCCTGCGAAAACAAGGCTTCCGCCTCGCGGCGGTGACCGAGCGAGGCGTGCGTGCGGGCCGCGTTCTCGAGGCTGTAGGTTTGCGAATGCCAGTTGTTGAAACGCCGGTTGACGGTCATGGCCCGGTCGATCCAGGCGAACGACTCGGCGTGATGCCCCCGCATGAGGGCGATTCTCGAAAGGTTGTTGTAAAACGCGCTCAAATCGCGCTGCCGCGAAGCGGGCATCCGCTCGACGTCGTACGCGGCCCGGCGAATGTTGGCCACGGCCCGGGGCAAGTCGCCCGCGTCTTTGTACATCAGGCCGATGTGGTTGTACAAACCGGGCAGCGAGGCCGAATCGCCCGCGGTGCGGGTCAGGGCGAGGGCTTTTTCAAAATAAGCCAGGGCTTTCTGGTTGTTTTTTTCACCGTCCCAGGCAATGTGCCCCAGCAGGGTGTAGCTTTTAGACACGTCAGCCGGGTCGCCGAGGTGCTCCCGCAGGTGCAGGCTGCGCAGTGCCCATTGCGTGGCCAGGGTGAAATTCCCCTGATTGCGGTACACGGCGGCGAGCAAGTGGCAGCCCCGCGCTTCGCCGCGCACGTAGCCGAGGTGGTGGGCCAGTCGGATGGCCTGTTCGGCCTGCTGGCGGCTGCGGTTCAGGTCCGACTTCAGGTACTCGCTCCCCAGGTCGTTGAGGGCGTTGACCCGCGCCGTGTCCATAGACAGGTGCGCCAACCGGCGGGCGAGGCTGTCGGGCCGATGAGGGAGGGATTGGGCGGAGGAGGGGCCGGAAAGGAGAAAAATTTCCAAAAGCCACGCAAGCGGAAGCAATCGCATGGTGGGTGAGTTTAGTTCGGTTAGGCGATGCCGAAAGCTACCCAACCACGAACGAATAACCAAACCGAACCCAAGTTTTACGAAAAAACCGGAAACCCCACCAGAGGTGGGGTTTCCGGTAGCTTCACCTGGCGTTGTATTTCTCCGAAAATTTTCGGTACAACCGCTTCTGCTTGTCGTCTAAGTCAACGGCGCGGCCCCCAATCCAGGCGCGCTCCACGATGCTCGTGCGCATGTCGAGCAAATCGCCCTTGCTGATGAGCAGCGTGGCCTGTTTGCCCGGTTCGAGCGTACCGACCCGGTCGGCGATGCCGAGGATTTGGGCGGGGGTGCTGGTGATGAGCTTCAACGCTTCTTCTTTTTCTAGCCCAAACCCCGCCGCCGTGCCCGCCAGAAAGGGCAGGTTGCGGGTGCGCCACGACAGACCGCCGTAGCTGATGGCCACCGGAATGCCCGCCCGGTGGAGCAGCGCGGGCAGGCGGTAGGGCAGGTCCACGTCGTCGTCGGGGCGAGCGGGAAGCTCGTGGACGCCGCCGAGGATGACCGGGATTTTCGCTTCTTTCAAAAACTGGAGGCACTGGTGCGACTCCGCCCCGCCCACGAGCACGGGCCGCTTCACCCCCATGCGCTGGGCGAATTTCACGGCCTCGATGATGTCGCGGCCGTAATCGGCGGCGAGGTAGAGGGCCTTCGAGCCGTCGAAGAGGCCGCGCATGGCCGCGAGTTTGAGGTTGGCACCGGGGGCGGCGGGCAGTTCGGCGAAGGCTTTGGCGTCGCCGAAGAGTTTTTCGAGTTCGTTCAGCACCGGCTGGCGGTTGTCGTTTTTGCGCGGGCCGGTCGGGCCTTCAAACCCGCCGCCCGAACGGCTGAACAGGGGTGGCCACACCAGCCAGATGCCGTCGTCGGCTTTCAGAGCGGCGTCTTCCCAGTTCCAGCCGTCGAGGTTGAACACGGACGACTGCCCGGCCACGACGCTGCCTTCGGGCACGGCCTGCGCCACGAGCACGCCGTTGCCCCGCACGGTGGGGATGATTTCCGAGTCGGTGGAGTAGGCCACGAGCGCCCGGACGTTGGGGTTGAGTTGCCCGATCTCGTTGTGGTCGTCGGTGGCCCGCACGGAGGCGATTTCGGTCAGGCCCACGGTGGTGTTGGCGGCCACGAGGCCGGGGTACACGTGCTTGCCGGTGGCGTCCACCACGTCGGTGGCGGCGCGGTCGAAGGCGGTCTGGGCGTTGCCCACGGCCCGGATTTGGCCGTTGTCGAACAACACGACGCCGTTTTCAATCACCTGCCCGTTGCCCACGTGGACGGTGCCGCCCACCACGGCGACGGGCCGCGTCTGCGGCTTGCCGGGGACGGGATTCTGCGCCAGCAGCGAGAGCGGCGCGAGGAGGAGGAGAAGCAGTATTTTTTTCATCGGTGAAAATCGGTGTTACGGTGGGTTACTTGTGCCCTTCCTGCGCTTCTTCCCAGCCTTCGATGTCTTCGCAGTGCCGGAGCCGGGCGCGGCGGAAGGTGGGGCGGGCGACGGGCTGACCCCCTGCTTTGGCCTTGAGCATTTTCTGGACAATTCGGGCGCGCTCGGCGTCGAGGGCTTCGAGTTTTTTCTCGTCCTGGGCGAGGTCGAAGTACACGGCCCCGTCGATGATGGTGTACTCGGGTTTGGCGTAGATGCTCAGCGGGTGGTTGTTCCAGAGCACCACGTCGGCGTCTTTGCCGGGGCGGATGCTGCCGAGGCGGGCGTCGAGGTGCATGAGTTTGGCCGGATTGAGGGTCACCATTTTCCAGGCGTCTTCTTCCGAAATGCCGCCGTACTCCACCGACTTGGCCGCTTCCTGGTTGAGGCGACGGGCCATTTCGGCGTCGTCGGAGTTGATGCTGACGGTCACGCCCACGCGGTGCATGAGGGCCGGGTTGTACGGAATGGCATCTTTGACCTCCATTTTGTACGCCCACCAGTCGGCGAACGACGAGCCGCCCGCCCCGTGCTTGGCCATTTTATCGGCCAGTTTGTAGCCTTCCAGAATGTGCGTGAACGTGTTGACCCGGAAACCGAACTGCTCGGCCACTTTCATCAGCATGTTGATTTCGCTCTGCACGTAGCTGTGGCAGGTGATGAAGCGTTTGGCGTTGAGGATTTCCACCAGCGCGTCGAGTTCGAGGTCGCGGCGGGGGGGCACGGCGTTCGTCTTTTCCTTGTTGGGCAGGGCGTCGTACTTTTTCCAGTCGGCCTCGTAGGCGCGGGCGCGGTTGAAGGCATCGACCATCACCTGCTCGACGCCCATCCGGCTGATGGGGTAGCGGGGGTTGCCGCCGGGAAGCTGGAAGTTTTTGCGGGTCACGTTTTCGCCCAGAGCGAATTTGATGAACCCGTCCGCGCCTTTGATTTTCAGGTTTTCGGGCGTTTCGCCCCACTTCAACTTCACGATGGCGCTCTGCCCGCCGATGCTGTTGGCTGAGCCGTGGAGCAACTGCGCCGAGGTGACGCCCCCCGCGAGCTGGCGGTAGATGTCCACGTCCTCGGAATCAATCACGTCGCCCTGCCGGACTTCCGCCGTGACCGACTGCCCGCCTTCGTTGATGCTGACGAGGGCGATGTGGGAATGTTCGTCGAAAATGCCGTTGGTGAGGTGCTTGCCGGTGCCGTCGAGGACGCGGGCGTTGGCGGCGCTGAGGTTTTTGCCGACGCGGGCGATTTTACCGTCCTGCAGCAGCACGTCGGTGTTCAGCAGGATGCCGTCTTTTTCGTTCGTCCAAACGGTGGCGTTTTTCACCAAAATCGTTTCGGTTTTGGGCAAATTCTCGTTGCCCAGGCCGACGAAGGGGTAGAGCATTTTGCCGAGTTCGGCGGGCTTCGTCGAATCGGGTTTGGCGGGCGGTTCCTTAAATTCCTGCCACGTGGCCGTCCAGGTCACGCGTTTGCCGTCGGGCGTCAGGCCATCGCCTTTCCAGGTTTTGTCGTCGGCGAGGTAGCCGCTGAGGCGCGTGTCCCCGGCGTTTTTTTGCAATGGAAACGTCAGCGTGACGAGGTTGTTGAGGCGGGAAAACTTCGCCGGAATTTTCGTCGTGTCGTTCAGCAGCACCTGGGCTTCGGGTTGCAGGGGCTTGCCCGACACGTTGATTTTCAAATTGTTCTGCCCATCGAGCGCGAAGGCGTAGGTGCCGCGCAGGTCGCTAAGGGTCATGTCGTTGACCACGTGGCGACGGCCTTTCACCCAGGTTTCAAACACCACGTTGTCGGCCTTGAACAGATTGCCCGACGAAATCAGAAAGTTGGCCAGCGCGCCGGGCCGCAGGCTGCCCAGCGTGCCGTCGAGGTTCATCAGCCTGGCCGGAACGGTCGTCAGCGCGGCCAGGGCGGTTTGTTCGGGCAGGCCGTATTCGATGGCTTTGCGGAGGTTGGGCCAGAAGTCCTTTTTCTCCTTCAGCCCGGCGGCGGTCAGGGCAAAGGTCACGCCCGCTTTGGCGAGCATCCCGGCGTTGGCGGGGGCCATTTCCCAGTGCTTGAGTTCAGCCAAGCTCACGGCCAGGGCGTCGTAGGGGTCTTCCACATCGTAGGCCTGGGGAAAGTTCAGGGGCACGATGAGCGGCGCTCCGGTGGCTTTCACCGCATCGAGCAGTTGGTACTCGTCGCCGCTGCCCTTGATGACGTACTGCACGCCGAACTCGTCGCCCACCTTGTCGGCCCGAAGCAGGCTGAGTTTGTTTCCTACTTCAAAAATCTGGGGCAATCCCAGGTTGTGGTTGAAGTGGTCGAGCGAGAGGTTGTACTCGGTTTTGTTTTGGGCGCGCTTGTACCAGTTGGCGTCGTAGTAGGTCTGGCGGAGCAGGGCGATGCTGCCCATGAGCGAGGAGGGGTAGTCCTGGGTACTGGTGCCCCGGTCGAAGGAGTAGTGCGCGGAGACTTTGCCCTTCACGATGGCGTCCTGCTCCTTGCCGTCGAGGAGGTTGACCAGCACGGAAGTGCCGCGCGCAATGCCGTCGGGGACGTGGCTCAACACGGCCCCGAAGCCCAGTTTGCGCAGTTCGTCGGCGGCTTTGGCGTTCACGGTGAATTGTTCGGCGGCGTCGGTTTCGGGCTGGATGGCCTGGTTCCAGTGGTATGCCCCTTTTTTGGCCGATTCCATCTGACCCCGGAAAAAGTTGCGGTCCCCGCGCTTGGGTTCGGGCAGGCCGTAGTCGGAGTACACGTCGAGCAGGGCAGGATAGAGGGTTTTGCCCTTCAGATCGACGACGACGGCCCCGGCGGGCACCTTCACGTCGCGGCCCGCGGCCTGCACGTAGGCCCCGCGCACGAGCAGGGTGCCGTTGGGGATGGTGGTTTGGGGGTCCACCACGAGGGTGGCGTTGGTGAAGGCGTAGGTGAGGGCCGTTCGGTCGTCGGCCACGTCGTTGCGGGGCAGCGTGACGGTCTGGGCCTGCGCCCACGTTCCGGTGACGAGCGCGGCGACGACCGCCGCCGTGCGCCGTTTCCAGGAGGCGGGTAAGGAGTTTTTCATAAACGCTGGATTAAACAGTGAGTGTGGGGGAAATCAATTTGACGGGAAGGTAGGACAAACCAGGCTGATTTGTTCGATTAAATTGCCTTTTCTCGGCCAAAGACGGCTTTTCCGGGACAACCCAAAACGTGGTTTTGGAGAAACGGGGGCCGGTTCGGGAGGATTAGGTTTGGGTCGTCCGACAAAAAACGCTTGTCCGAACCCTTGAACCGTAGTACTTTGCGAAACCATCCGCTTCCTAACCCACGATGAACGCCGCATGCCGGTTGCTGTTGGGATGGCTTTCCGTGCTGCACGTTGCCGCGCTGGCCGCCGATCCCGACCCGACCATCACCCTGCATCGCCACCAACTGGCCCGGCTGGAGGCGGCGCACACGGCCCGCGCCGACACGCAGCGGGCGCGGGTGTTGTTTGAACTCACCCGGCTCTACATCGACAAAGCCGACAGCTACGCCGGTGCCGACGGGTCGTTTGATTCGGCCCGGTATTTCAACCAAAGCCACCTCTCCCTGGCCCACCGGATGCAGTGGCCGCTGGAAGAAGCCGAGGCACTGACCTTTCGGGCCAAAATCGCCCACATGCAGAACGACTTCGACCAGTCGTACCAATCGGCCCTGCGGGCGCTTTCCTTATTCAGTCACTACCCGCCCAGCCAGTGCCGCAACCTCTACGAATGCCTGCACCGCATGGGCCGGATTCATTTCAAAACCCTCGAAGAATACCCGGCGGCCATCACGTACTTCCAGCGGGCGCTCCGCGTCACGACCGACCCGCAGCAGCGGGCCTTCATGCTCCGGCAAATCGGGACGTGTTACGGGAAACTGGACCGCAACGACGACGCCAAACGCTACTACGAGCAATCGCTGGCCCAGTCGCGCAGCCCCTACGACCAGGCCATGTGCCTCAATTTTTTGGGCGAACTGGCCCTCATCACCGGCGACACGACCGAGGCCATCGGGCTGTTCAACCAGGCCCTGAAAACCGACAACCACGTGATGGTGCAGTCGGCGGCGCTCAACTACCTGGCGGGCACCTATTGGCAAATGCACCGCCCCGCCGAAGCGCGGCGCTTTGCCGCACAGGCCCTCGAACCCGCCCGCCGCGAAACCAACAACCTCGCCGACCGGGCCGAAGCCTACCGGCTTTTGTACCTGAGCAACAAGCAGTTTGGCAATGCTGCCCAGGCGTTGCGGTTTCACGAATTGTACCTGGCCACCCGCGACAGCCTGCCCAACCGCGACGGGTTGAAAAACTACTACCGGCTGCAAATCAGCCAGCAACAGGAAGACCAACGGGAAAAAGAAGAAGCCCTGCAACGCGAAATCCGCACCCAGCGCCAGACCCGCAACCTGATGCTGGCCATTGCCGGGCTGTTTTTCCTGCTGGTGCTCTCGCTGTGGTGGATCAACCGGTTGCAGAAACGGAAAAACCGGCAAATCGAGCAGCAGGCCGAAGCGATTCGGGCGCAAAACCGCACCATCATGGACGTGCAGCGCCAACTTTCCAAAGCCAACATCCAGTTGCGGGTGTCCAACCAGGCTCTCGAAGGCAAGGTCAACGAACAAACGGCGGAACTGCTGCGTACCACTGAGGCACTGCTGCGAAAAAACGCGGAGATCGAGGAGGCGCTGTTCAAAGGGCAAACCCAGGAACGTCAGCGCGTGGCTTCCGAACTGCACGACAACCTCGGTGGCTTGCTGGCGGCGGCCCGCATGAGCATTAAAGTGCTGAACCCGAGCCAACTGACGCCCCGCGAACAACAGGTGTACCAGAACGCCCTCGACCTGATTTCGGAAGCGTACCAGGAGGTGCGCCTGATTTCGCATAACCTGCTGCCGGAAGAACTGGAGAAAACGGGCTTGCTCGAAAGTCTGCGGAGGCTGGTTGAAAAGCTGAACCTCAACCACTCCGTCCGCTTCCACCTCGACGAGTCGGGCCTGACCAGACGCCTGGGCAAGCAGACGGAATTTCACCTCTACAACATCTGCCTCGAACTGACCAACAACATCCTGAAACACTCCGGAGCCACCGAAGCCCACCTTCGATTCAACCGCCAGGGCGACCGGGTGCAGTTGACCGTTTCGGACAACGGGCGGGGCCTCCAAACCGGCGAAACCCCCGACGGCATGGGCTTGAAAAACATCCGCACCCGTGTGGAGAGCATCGGCGGCAGCCTGCGAATCGATTCGATACCCGGTGGGGGTACGGCCTTTGTCATCACGCTTGCCGCCGAAGCGAAGGGCGTTCAGGAAGAGAAAAATGAAGTGGGTCTGACGTGAGACATGTTGTTCTGACGCCACGGGCAACCGCAGGGGTTGCCCCTATGATAAAAAGCCCGGCTCCGAATGCTTCGGAGCCGGGCTTTTTCGCAAATCGAAAATTGCAATTCGGCAATTGAAAATCAGCCCACGCTGCCTTCGAGCGAAATCGCCAGCAGTTTCTGGGCTTCAACGGCGAACTCCATCGGCAATTGGTTGAGCACTTCCTTCGCGTAGCCGTTGATGATGAGCGCCACGGCGGCTTCGGTGCTGATGCCCCGCTGGTTGCAGTAGAAAATCTGGTCTTCGCCGATTTTCGAGGTCGTGGCTTCGTGCTCCACGGTGGCCGTTTTGTTGCCCACTTCGATGTACGGGAAGGTGTGCGCCCCGCAGCGGTCGCCGAGCAGCAGGGAGTCGCACTGCGAGAAGTTGCGGGCGTTGTCGGCCCGTTTCATCACCTCCACCAGGCCCCGGTAGGAGTTCTGCGAACGCCCCGCCGAAATGCCCTTCGACACAATCCGCGATTTCGTGTTTTTGCCGATGTGAATCATCTTCGTGCCCGTATCGGCCTGCTGGAAGTTGTTGGTGACGGCCACGGAGTAAAATTCCCCGATGGAGTTGTCGCCCTTCAGGATCACCGAGGGGTACTTCCAGGTGATGGCCGAGCCGGTTTCGACCTGCGTCCAGGAGATTTTCGCGTTCGGGCCGTCGCAGATGCCGCGTTTGGTCACGAAGTTGTAAATCCCGCCCCGGCCTTCCTTGTCGCCGGGGTACCAGTTCTGCACCGTCGAATACTTGATTTCGGCGCCGTCGTGGGCCACGAGTTCCACCACGGCGGCGTGGAGCTGGTTTTCGTCGCGCATGGGGGCCGTGCAGCCTTCGAGGTAGCTCACGTAGCTGCCCGCGTCGGCCACGATGAGCGTACGCTCAAACTGCCCGGTGCCGGCGGCGTTGATGCGGAAGTACGTCGAAAGCTCCATCGGGCACCGCACCCCCTCCGGGATGTAGCAGAACGAGCCGTCGCTGAATACCGCCGAGTTGAGAGCGGCGAAGTAGTTGTCCTTCGGCGGCACCACCGAGCCGATGTATTTCCGGACCAGTTCGGGGTGTTCCTGAATGGCCTCGGTCATCGAACAGAAAATAATGCCCAGTTCGCGCAGTTTGTCCTTGAACGTCGTGGCGATGGAGACCGAGTCAATCACGGCATCGACGGCCACGCCCGCGAGGCGTTCCTGCTCTTTGAGCGAAATGCCCAGTTTTTCAAACGTTTCGCGGAGTTCGGGGTCGATGTCGTCGAGGCTGTTGACGACTTTTTTCTGCTTGGGAGCCGAGTAATAAATGATGTCCTGGTAGTTGATTCGGGGATACTGTACGTTGGGCCAGCGCGGCTCGGTCATGGTCTGCCACAGGCGGAAAGATTTCAGTCGCCACTCCAGCATCCAGGCGGGTTCGTTCTTTTTTTCGGAGATAAACCGGACGATGTCTTCGCTGAGGCCCGCAGGGGCCTCGTCGGCTTCGATCAGGGTTTCAAAGCCGTACTTATATTCAGAATTGGTAAGTTCTTCTAACAGATCAACGTCTTTGGTCTGGTTGCTCATTGGTCAGGAATTTAGCGCGAAATTATAACAATTCTAAGCGGCATAGGTTCGGGGGGCTTCCAAGTTTTTGCAGGCCTCGAAAAGTAGTTTTCAGGGAAACGCTTCCGGACGACGATTTCCGCCTCAGCCGACAGAAACCCCGAACGGCACCGGGCGGTTGAAGCGCTCTTCGAGTGAAATGAAGGTTTCCGTCCGCTGAATGCCCGCCACCTTCTGGATTTTGTCGTGGAGCACGTCGCGGAGGTGGTTGGTATCTCGGCACACGATGCGGGCGAAAATGCTGTAGTTGCCCGTCGTGTAATTGATGCTGACGATTTCGGGGATTTTTTCCAACTGCGCCGCCACGTCGTCGTAGAGCGAACTTTTATCGAGGTAAATGCCTAGGAACGCGCTGATGTCCCAGCCCAGGCGGGTGTGGTCGATGGTCAGGGTGGAGCCTTTGACGACGCCCATCTGCTCCAGTTTTTTCATCCGGACGTGGACGGTACCCCCCGACACGAAAATCCGTTTGCCGATTTCGGTGTAGGGCATGGTGGCGTCCTGCATGAGCAGATTGAGGATTTTCAGGTCCACGTTGTCAATTTCTAAATTTTTCTCCATCGCTCAAAAGTTGAATTAAAAAATTTACAACAAACATAATCACTTTTTGATAGGTGTATAAATTTTTAGAATTTTTTGTGTGAGATTTGCAAGAAATAGGTCGGCCTGCTACTTTTGTCACATCAAACGCTTCGCCAGCGTAACCTTGTAGGGTGATGAAATTTGGCAGCCATGCCCTCCTGTCTCGGGGGTGGGGAGTTCGGGATAAACACAGCATAATGGGTTGACCACTAAAATCAGTTCTGTGCTGCGGCTAACCGCCCCGTGGAGGTTCGAGTCCTTCTCCTACAGCAAAAAAATTTGGGCTTTTCCCAACAAAGCAGTAGTTTTATTTGGTTTTTAGTTTGTTGATGAAGTGTAATTGTGACACGCAGAAGGCCTTGCCTCTTGCGTGTTTTTCTTTTTCAGGGGGTTACGGGCGTCCGGCGCGCTTTTTGTGTAGTTTTACGGACCACACCTTCTCCTGAATCGTGATTAAAAACGACGCAGCCGTCCTGGGAATCCTGTTTGGCATCCTGGCGCTGGTTTTTCACACGGCTTCCCTACCGCACCGCTTCTGGCAACGGTTTTACGGGTACGTTCCGCCTTTGTTGCTTTGTTACTTTCTGCCGGGGGTGCTCAACTCGCTGGGCGTGATTTCGGGCGCAACGTCCAACCTGTACCCGGTTGTTTCGCAGTATCTCCTCCCGGCCTGTTTGGTGTATTTCACGCTGGGCATGGACGTGCGCGCGCTGGCCCAACTCGGCGGCAAAGCGGTGTTGGTGTGTCTGGCCGGTACCGTGGGCGTCATGCTGGGCGGGCCGCTGGCCCTGCTGCTCGTCAAGCAGGTAGCGCCCACCGTGCTGGGTGGCGAAGGCGCCGACGCTACCTGGCGGGGGCTAGCCACCATCGCCGGTAGCTGGATTGGCGGCGGGGCCAACCAAACGGCCCTCAAAGAAGTTTTTCAACCGTCGGCCCGGCTGTTTTCGCAGGTCATCGCCGTGGACGTGCTGACGGCGGAGTTGTGGATGGCGGCCTTGATTTACGGCGCGGGCATCGCCCCGCGCATTGACCGGTTTTTCCGGGCCGACGCTTCGGCCATCGCCGACGTACAGCATCGTCTCGAACACCGCCCGGAGGCCAAACAAACCGCAGCCAGTCTGGCCGACTGGATGCGCCTGGGTGCGGTGGGCTTCGGGGCAACGGGCCTGGCGCACCTGCTGGCCGACGGCATCGCGCCCTGGCTGGCGGCCAGTTACCCCGGTCTGGAAAAATACAGCCTGACCTCGAAATTTTTCTGGGTGGTGTCGTTGGCGACGGTCATGGGCATTGGGCTGTCGTTCACCCGCGCCCGGCGGCTGGAGGGCGTGGGAGCTTCGCGGCTGGGCAACGTGTTTTTGTACGTACTCGTGGCGACCATCGGCATGAACATGGATTTGCGGGCTGTGGCCGAAAACCCGGTTATTTTTGCCGTGGGCGTACTCTGGATGACCATCCACGCGGCGGTCATCCTGACGACGGCCTGGCTGCTGAAAGCCCCGTTTTTCTTTACCGCCGTGGGGTCGCAGGCCAACGTGGGCGGGGCCGCGTCGGCTCCGGTGGTAGCGGCGGCATTTCACCCGGCCCTGGCCCCGGTGGGGGTGTTGCTGGCGATTATGGGTTACGCACTGGGTACCTACTGCGGGTATCTGACGGGACTGGCGATGCAGTGGGTTAGTGAGCGGTGAGTTAAGCGACGAAGGACGCGAACCTAAGCTTATCGGAACCATGAATAACTACCAGGATGCGGCGGCCGTGCGTCCGGGGCGTCTTCGGGTACGTCGGCTACCAATCACGCCGCGCTGGCGCTGGCCTGTAATGGCCGCACCGGGTTTAATTTTTACCGGTAGCGTATTGTACTTCGGCGTCGATGCTCCTTTCATCGATGATTTCCACCTGTACAATTTTATATTCCGCTTCGACCAAACCGGCGACTGGCGCTGGTTTCTGACCCAGACCAACGAACACCGAGCGGCCTTTGCTCGGGTGTTGGTGTGGGCCACCGAATGCCTGACCGGACGCGTCAATCTGCTCTGGCAAATGGCCTTCAGCGCCGTTGTTCTCGGGGGCTTGACCCTGCTGTTGGGGCGGGCGTTCCGGAGCCTGGGCGTTAGCTGGACCTGGTTTCTGCCCGTACCCTTCCTGCTGTTCCAAATTCAAGGCTGGAGTAATTACTTCTGGGGATTTTGCGCCACTTCCAACATCGCCGTCATCGGCTTTGTGGCGCTGAGCCTGTACTGGCTGCGGGCAACCGGCTGGCGGTTTGCCGTCGCGCTGGTGCTCGCGGTGCTGGCCACGTTCACGATGGGCAGCGGCATGATGGTGTTCGTGGCCGGCTCGGTGGTTTTGGTGATGCAGCGTCGATGGAGGGCATTGGGGCAGTGGTTGGCCACGGCTGGTTTGAGCGCGGCCATGTACCTCACCGGTTTCAACCACCCTGAGCGGTCGTGGACCTTCGGGGCGGTTCTCCAGGCCGTTCCGAACTGGTTTACGTACCTGGGCAACTTTACGGATTTCGCCGAGCAATCCTCCGGGGTTTTCCTGCCCGTGTGCTTTGGCGTGGGCCTGGGATTAGTCAGCGTGGTGGTATGGCGACTGTGGCAGGAAGAAATAGCCGGGCAACGCTGGATGCCCCGATCGACGTTGCTGTTTCTGATTGGACTTCTGACGTACGTGGCCGCAACGGCCGCGTTAGTGGCGCTCAACCGCGCCTCAATGGTCGAAAACCGGTATAAAATCAACGCCGTGCTGTTTTTGGCTACGGTTTACCTGATGGTGGTGCCTGCAATGAGCCGGTACGGCATTCGCAACCGGTACGCGTTGGTGCCGCTGTGCGCGGCCATGCTGTTTTTCTGTTACGCATACGTGCGCTACCTGCCCGACGTGATTACGTTCCGGCACGAAACCCTGGGAGAATTGTTCTCGCGGCAAAACAGGGCCACCGGACCGAATGACCCTTTTTTTGCGCGAATTCAATACCTGGAAACAAAGGGTGCCTACCGCCTCCCGCCCGGCTATGAACGCATGTTTGGCCCCCTCAAAAAACTATCCCCGGAGCCGGCAGTCCACCTTCCGGTTGCTTTCCCCGGCTTGAAACTAACCCAAAGTTCGACGAAAATTTTGCTCAATGAAGCCCGGCAACGGTGGTCGAATGACCCCAACGAAGGGCTTTGGCTGCTCTTCGACGCGCCCGGTACCCGGTTCATCTGGCGCTCGAAGCGGAAATCGACCGGACTGGGCGAGTTTCTGCTGACGGGTCGGCTGTTTGCCGATGGGGCAACCAGCACCGTGTACGCAGGGTGGCTGCGCCCGGCCCGGTACCGGGTGCTGGTGTACCGGAGCGGCCCCAATCCGCGCCTGGTAGCGACCAACCTGCAGTTTGAAGGGCGTGCCAACCAACTGGTCAACTGGCTCGATTAGCGCCCGTTCCCGCCGAAATTGCGCCCGATGCGTTAATTTTGCGAACGCATTGGAAAAAACGGCGTTGTGTTTTCCGCGAGTACACCCGTTTTTCTTCCCGAACCCCGCGTCCGATTTTTCGTGAAAAACATCCGCAATTTTTGCATCATCGCCCACATCGACCACGGCAAAAGCACCCTGGCCGACCGCCTCATTGAATTCACCAAAACCGTTTCGGACCGGCAGATGCAGGCCCAGTTGCTCGACGACATGGACCTCGAACGCGAGCGGGGCATCACCATCAAGAGCCACGCCATCCAGATGAACTACCGGCGGGCCGATGGCGACTACATTTTTAACCTTATCGACACGCCCGGCCACGTCGATTTCAGCTACGAAGTAAGCCGTTCCATCGCTGCCTGTGAAGGTGCCCTGCTCGTGGTAGATGCCTCGCAGGGAATTGAGGCCCAGACGATTTCCAACCTGTACCTGGCCCTCAACCACGACCTCGAAATCATCCCTGTCCTCAACAAAATCGACCTGCCCGGGGCCATGCCCGAGGAGGTGAAGGACCAGATCGTGGACCTCATCGGCTGCGACCGCGACAGCATCATCCACGCCTCGGGCAAGGAGGGCATCGGCATCGACGCTATCCTCAACGCCATCGTCGACCGCATCCCGGCCCCCAAAGGCGACCCCAACGCCCCGCTTGAATGCCTCATTTTCGACTCCGTGTTCAACTCCTTCCGGGGCATCGAGGTCATTTTCCGGGTGTACAACGGCACCATCCGCAAGGGCGACAAGCTCAAGTTCATGGCCACCGGCAAGGAGTACGGGGCCGACGAGATCGGGACGCTGCGGCTGGACAAAGAACCCAAACCGGTGATTTCAGCGGGGGACGTGGGCTACCTCATTTCGGGCATAAAGGAAGCCCGCGAAGTGAAAGTCGGCGACACCATCACGCACGTGGAGCGGCCCACCGGCGAAGCCATCCAGGGGTTCGAGGAGGTAAAACCGATGGTCTTCGCGGGGATTTATCCCGTCGAGACGAGCGAATTTGAGGATTTGCGCGACGCGATGGAAAAACTTCAGCTCAACGACGCTTCGCTGGTGTGGGAGCCGGAAACTTCGGCGGCCCTGGGCTTCGGTTTCCGTTGCGGCTTCCTGGGGATGCTGCACATGGAAATCGTGCAGGAACGCCTGGAGCGGGAGTTCGACATGACGGTCATCACGACCGTGCCGTCGGTGCAGTTTCACGTCAAAACCACGCGGGGCGAGATGCTGAGCGTGTCGGCCCCGTCGGAAATGCCCGAACCCAACCACATTGACTTCATCGAGGAGCCGTTCATCGCCGCCCAAATCATCACGAAGGCCGAGTACGTGGGCAGCATCATGAACCTGTGCATGGACAAGCGGGGGGTGCTCAAAAACCAGGTGTACCTCACCTCCGACCGCGTGGAGTTGCAATTTGAAATGCCGCTTTCGGAAGTCGTGTTCGACTTTTTCGACAAACTCAAAACCATCAGCCGGGGCTACGCCTCGCTCGATTACCAGTACATCGGCTTCCGCGAGTCGGACATGGTGAAACTCGACATCATGCTCAACGGCGAAAAAGTGGACGCCCTCAGCGCCATCGTTCACCGCGACAAGGCCTACGAGTGGGGTCGCCGCTTGTGCGAAAAACTCCGCGAACTGCTGCCCCGTCAACAGTTTGAAATCGCCATCCAGGCCGCCATCGGCCAGAAAATCATCGCCCGCGAAACCGTGAAGGCCCTCCGAAAGGACGTGCTCGCCAAGTGTTACGGCGGCGACATTTCGCGGAAGCGGAAACTGTTGGAAAAGCAGAAAAAAGGCAAAAAACGGATGCGCCAGGTGGGCAACGTGGAGATTCCCCAGGAGGCGTTTATGGCGGTGCTGAAGTTGGAATCGTAAGCTTTATCGAAGTATTTTGCCGTGAATAAAAAAGGTTGACTCGTTCGGAGTCAACCTTTTTTATTCACGGCAAAATACTTCGTTCCAGAAGACGGTCCAACGAATTCAAATCAAGGAGTTTGATAGTCGCTTCGCAATCTTCGTTTTGGGATGAATGTGCGTTTCGTCAACGTAAAAATGGGCTTCCCAATCGTCAATTCTCGGGTTAAACAGACGAACGAATTCGCGTCTCGGGAAAAGAACAGTGCCAATGTCACTGCCTTTGGCATTGTTGCAGGTCACGCACGAGTAGGCCAGATTCGATTCAACCGTTAAACCACCGTGTTTCAAACTGATGATGTGGTCAACCTGAAAGCGGTAGAACGCGAACGACTCAGGCAGCAAGCAATATTCGCAACGGTATCCGGCGCGTTCGGCCACGATTTTCCGCAGGCGTTCCGGGAGGTACCGGCTCACGCGGCAAGTCGTTGTCTGGCCCGCGCCTTTGCCATCCGCATCAGGTGCTCAATCCACATGGCTTGGTCAAGCTCCTGCTTGTCCTCCTCGGTCAATTGCTCCTCCCGTTTTTTTTCCAACAGTTCCTCCAACCGCCGTTGCGCCCGCTCGGACGGAGAAAAGGCCAGAATTTCCTCGGCAGGAGGGGAAGAGGTGATGAAATCAACGACCTCATCGAAAGCGCGGGAGGTAACCATTGAACGCAGATTTTGGCTTGGGCAACAAGAATACGAAACCCACCACGTTTCGCAAAATTGGCCAACTCACTCCACCACCACGTCCCGCTCCAGCGGCTCGCTTTCCCGCACCGTGCCGCCCGGCGGTTCGATGAGCAGGGTCAGGGCGTACCGGCCCGGGGGCACGGCGGACAACTCAAACGAAGGCACGCCGCAATCCGGCCCGCACCCGGCGAACCGGGTCAGGTCGCCGACGGGCACCGTCACGGATTGCCCGCCGGCGATGGGGCTGAATTTCAGACTCGCCGCGTAAGTGTCCTTGTAACCGCCAATGGGCGTGAAAATTAAATGGTGCCGTTTCGAGCGCGCTACTTTCAACGGATCGGGATGGCCAACCATCAGGTCGCTGAGCACGTGAATCGCGGGTTGGTTTTTCTCCTTCAAAATGCTGATGCGGCTCCGGGCGGCGGTGGGCTGGCCGTTTTGCTCCAGCCGGACGGCGTAGTTGCCCGCGGGCAGGCCGGAAAGGTCAAAACTCGCCGAGCCGTTCGGCTGAAAATTGCGGGGTTTAATCCGGAACTCGTTCCCGGCCCGGTTGGTCAGGATTGCCTCGAAGCCATCGTTCTCGTACACGTTCGAGCCGATGAGTTTCTCGCTTTTTTCTCCAACCACGGGCGGGTAGTAGAAATTGCACCCGAGGTGCGGGAGGCCTTTTTTTACCACCAGCAACTGCGGCACGTTCACTGCCGACCCGCCCGCCTTTTTCACTTGTACCGTGTACTCGCCCAGCGTCAGGTTGAGCGGCAGGCTCACGCTGAACAGGTTGGGCTTACCTTCGGGCGAGCAAGAAACCAACGACGTGCCGACCACCCCGCCGTCCTTCCGCGAAAACGTCACCTCGGCCTGGCTGGAAACGCCGTCGTAAAAATTCAGCAGGGGCAGGATGACGGACTGCCCCTGGTACAAACCCACCTCAAACGGCACCGGCAGCGCTCCCACGGCCAGCGGCCCGGCGGGTTGGAGCAGCAGCGAGTACGTTTTCGACTTCGCGTTTTCCGAAACCACCGTGAGCGAGTTCTGGCCGGGAAGCGAGCAGAGGTTGAAGCGGTACGGTTCGGAACGGCCTCCGCCGTTTAAAATCCGGCTGCCGGGCGTGAGCCGGAACGCGGGCGAGAAGTCGAGCGCGGGCGGTTCGGCGGGCAGGGTCACGAACAGTTGGCCGGTTTCCTGGTTGATTCGGATGTTCCGGTCGGGGATGCCCGGCAGGGTCATTGCCAAAATCCGGGGTTCGCCGTTGGGGCCGAAACCTTCATCGTTCGGGCGGCAGGCGAACAGGAGAACCGGCAGTGAAAGCGGCAAGCCAAAGCGCAGAAGCGCCCGGGTGAAAGAAGGTTTCATCGCGTTTCTGATAAAAAGTGCGGTAGCGCAAGGTAGGATTTCCAAACGAATGGTTTTCGTAGAATCAGGTACCTTTGTTTTTCTTTTTCACAAAAAAGACCAACGTCCCCACTGGTTGCGTTCTCTTTTTTAGTAACATGCGTTCGCTTAACCACGTTTGAATGTCCCAGCAGCTTCGATTCATTGATTCCCAGCGTTCTCCTTTCTTTGCCGTTACCCGTCAGCGCGTCGAAGCGTATTTCAAGGAAAACAAGCTTTCCCGCCACGCCAACGCCGCCATGTGGGCCAAAACGGCGTTTTTCCTGAGCCTGTGCGTACTGCTCTACGGCCTGATTATCTCCGATTTGTTCAATGCCTGGGTAATGCTCGGGCTTGCAATGGCCCTCGGCGTCACCTGCGCCTGCATCGGCTTCAACGTCTGCCACGACGCCGTGCACGGCTCATTCACCGGCAACCAACGCGTCAACCGCTCGTTGGGGCTGATTTTCAACCTGCTCGGGGCGAACCCGTACGTTTGGAACATCACGCACAACGTGGTGCACCACACCTACACCAACATCCCCGGCCACGATGAAGACATTGAAATCGCCCCCGGCCTGGTGCGCGTCACCGACGACGAACCCGTCAACCGGGTGCAGCGGTACCAGCACATCTACGCCTTCGCGCTATACGGACTGGCGTCGCTGAGTTGGGTGTTCCGGAAAGATTACGTGAAGTTTTTCCGCCCCGAAATCGGCCGGACCTGCAACCGGAATCATCCCCGAAAAGAATACTTTAATCTCTTCTTTTTCAAGGGGTTGTACTACACGCTGTTCATCGTCGTTCCGCTGTTGACGCTTTCCATCACCTGGTGGCAGTTCGTGATTGGTTTCGTGGCCATGCACTTCGCCGAGGGCCTGACGCTGGGACTGGTCTTCCAACTGGCCCACCTCGTAGAGGGCACCCACATGCCCGCCCCCAATGCCGACGGCAACATCGAAGAAGCGTGGGCCATTCACCAAATGCAAACCACGGCCAATTTTTCGACCGAAAGCCGCTTCGCCGAGTTTTTCTGCGGGGGCTTGAACCGGCAGATTGAGCACCACTTGTTCCCGAAGGTCTGCCACATTCACTACCCGGCCATTGCCAAAATCGTGAAAGCGACGGCCCAGGAATACGGCGTGCCATACCACGAGAACCCAACGTTTTTCGGTGCCCTGCAATCGCATTACCGGCTGCTGCGCAAGTTTGGCAAGGAAGATTACGAACGGCAGCGGGCCGAACCGGTGGCGGTCGCGGCCTGATGAGGCGGAGCGGATGACTTGCTCAACCGGCGTGGTTTGATCCATGCCGGTTTTTTTGTTGGGAAACGACAAACCCGTTTTCGCTGTCCTCTAATTTCGCCCCCGGTTTTGAAACCGCCGTTTCCGCGCTAATTTTGGCGTTCCGATAATTCCTATTTTCCGAGACGAACCGACATGGCTGAAGTAATCCGAATGCCCCTGCTGAGCGACACGATGACCGAAGGCGTCATTGCCGAGTGGCTCAAAAAGGAAGGCGATACCGTAAAATCCGGCGACATTCTGGCGGAAATCGAAACCGACAAAGCCACGATGGAACTGGAAAATTACACCGACGGCACGCTGCTCCACATCGCCGCCAAAAAAGGCGACACCATCCCCGTCAACGGCGTGCTGGCCGTGGTGGGCGCGCCCGGTGAGGACTTCCAGTCGCTGCTCAACGGCTCGGCCCCCGCAGGCGGCAATACGATTGCTTCGCAGAAATCAGAGAACGACGCCCAGGCCGCCGTGCCCGCCGGCGAAGACCAGCAAATCGCCGCTGCTACCGGTTCGGGCAACGTGAGCCAACGCTCCTCGGACGGGGGCGCGAAGACCGAAATCCTCGCTGCTCCTGCCTCCGCTCAACTCGCCGAACCCGTTGGCAACGCCGTGGCCATCAAAATGCCCAAAATGAGCGACACGATGACCGAAGGCACCATCGTGGCGTGGCTGAAAAAGGTGGGCGACAAGGTGAAATCCGGCGACATTCTGGCCGAGGTCGAAACCGACAAGGCCACGATGGAACTCGAAAACTACGACGATGGCACCCTGCTCTACATTGGCCCCAAAGACGGCGACGTGGTGAAGGTGGACGACGTCATCGCCATCGTGGGGGAGGAGGGAGCCAACTTCCAGGCGCTCCTCAGCGGCGGTACCCCGGCTCCCGCGCCGCAGGCCGCCCCGGCCCCCAACGGCCAGGCTCCCGCCGCCCAAAACGGCCAGGCCCAACCCGCCGAGGCCCCGGCTACCGAAGGCGATGACCGCATCAAAGCCTCGCCCCTGGCCAAGCAGATTGCCCGCGACAAGGGCATCGACCTGAAAGCCGTGCAGGGGTCGGGCGAAAACGGCCGCATCGTGAAGCGCGACGTGGATAACTTCGTGCCTGCCGAGAAACCGGCCGCTCCTGCCCCCGAAGTGGCACCCGCACCCGCGACCAAACCAGCGCCCGCCCCAGTCCAACTGCCGAAGGTATACGGTGAGGAAAGTTTTGAGGAAGTCAATGTGTCGCAGATGCGGAAAACCATCGCCCGCCGCCTCGGCGAGAGCAAGTTTTCGGCCCCGCACTTCTACGTTACGATGGAAATCAACATGGACAAGGCCATCGCGGCCCGCAACTCCATGAACGAAGTGGCCCCTGTCAAGATTTCCTTCAACGACCTGGTCATCAAAGCCGCCGCCGTGGCCCTGCAAAGCCACCCGGCCATTAATTCCTCGTGGCTGGGCGATAAAATCCGCACCAACCACCACATCCACGTCGGCATGGCCGTGGCCGTCGAGGAGGGTCTGCTCGTGCCGGTGATTCGCTTCGCCAACCTGAAGTCGCTCGCGGCGATTTCGATGGAAGCGAAGGACCTGGGCGGCAAGGCGAAAAACAAGAAACTTCAGCCCGCCGAAATGCAGGGCAACACCTTCACCATCAGCAACCTGGGAATGTTTGGCGTGGACGAATTCACGGCCATCATCAATCCCCCTGACGCCTGCATCCTGGCCGTGGGCGGCATCAAGGAAACGGTGAAAGTCGAAGGGGGCGAAATCAAACCGACCAGCGTGATGAAAGTCACCCTGTCGAGCGACCACCGCGTGGTGGACGGGGCCAAAGCCGCCGCTTTCCTGCAATCGCTCAAAGGCTTGCTGGAAGACCCGATTCGGTTGCTGATTTGACGCTCATCAAAACACGAACCCCGCAAGCGTTCTAAAACGCTTGCGGGGTTTTTCATTCGGCTCAAAAACTATGGAAACTCCTAAAATTCACGCCACGACCGTCCTCGGCGTCGTCCACAACGGCGAAATCGCGCTGGGGGCCGACGGGCAGGCTACGATGGGCAACACCGTGGCCAAAAGCAACGTCCGGAAAGTGCGCCGCCTGGCCGACGGCAAGGTGGTGGCCGGCTTTGCGGGCAGCACCGCCGATGCCTTCACGCTCATCGAACGGTTCGAGGAAAAACTGGGGGCCTACGGCGGCAACCTCCGCCGGGCCGCCGTCGAACTGGCCAAAGCCTGGCGCACCGACCGCTACCTGCGCAACCTGGAAGCGATGATGGTCGTGGCCACCGGCGACGAGATGCTGCTCATTTCGGGCAACGGCGACGTGCTCGAACCCGAAAACGGCGTGGCGGCGGTGGGTTCCGGAGCTTCGTTCGCCCAGGCCGCCGCGACCGCGTTGAAAAAACACGCCCCTCACCTGACCGCCGAGCAAATCGTGACCGAAGCCCTGCACATCGCCGCCGACATCTGCATCTACACCAACCACAACCTGGTGGTGGAGCGGGTGGGTTGATGTTCAGAAACTTTGCCTATTTTTCGGAAAATTTTCGCCGCATGGATCCGAAGAAAAAACTGGCGCAACTCGATGGCCTCGTCGCCGGTTTGATCATTGGTCAAAATCGGCTTGTCGAACAGGTTACGATCATGGGCACGCAGATGCAACACATGGCCGGACAGATTCAGCAGTTGGTGGAATTTCAAAAGCAAAGTCTGGAGTTCCAGAAGCAGACTTTGGAATCCCAGAAACAAAGCATGGAATTTCAGAAGGAAAGCATGCAATTTCAGAGTCGCATGTCCATGCAGTTGGGCGGCATCCACGATTTCATGCGGCAGATGTCGGGCGAGTTTCAAGACCTGAAAGAGGACAACAAACGGCTCAGCAATCTCGAGACCCGCGTCCGTACCCTCGAAACCATCGTACTCAAAGCCAGCTAACCGCCGGAGGCCAGCCACCCAGCCAGCCCGTGACAGAACCCACGGGCTTTTTTATTTTCTTTCCGCCAAACCTCCGAACCCGATGAAGCCCACAATTCGCCTGCTCACTTTTTCATTTTTCATTTTTCATTCTTCATTTTTCATTTCAAAGGCTCAAACCATCGACCTGGTCAACCGCTCCTGGCCCGCGTCATGGATCACCCACCCCACGGCCAGCACGAAGGAGTACGGGGTTTTTCATTTTCGGAAAAGTTTTGACTTGCCCACGAAGCCCGCCTCCTTCGTCGTCCACGTCAGCGCCGACAACCGCTACCGGCTGTTCGTCAACGGCCAACCCGTCGGCTCCGGCCCGGCGCGGGGGGATTTGGCCCACTGGCACTACGAAACCTACGACCTCGCGCCCTACCTGAAACCAGGTAAAAACACCCTTGCCGCGCTCGTCTGGAACATGGCCGAACACGCCCCCGTGGCCCAGCAGACCATCGCCACGGCGTTTTTGGTGCAAGGCAATTCGCCGGTTGAATCGGTCGTCAACACGGGCGGGCGCAACGCGGGCTGGAAGGTGGCGAAAAACGAGGCATACACGCCCTGCTCCACCGACAACATGCCCCGCCTGCGTACGTACATGGTCGTCGGCCCCGGCGACCGGGTGGACGCGGCCCGTTTTCCCTGGGGCTGGGAAACGCCCGATTTCGACGATGCCGCGTGGCCCGCCGTCCGCACCTACCACCACGCCGACCCGCATGGCCAGGGCACCGACAACCTCTGGACGCTCCTGCCCCGGTCCATTCCGATGATGGAAGAAACCCCGCAACGCGGCTTGGTCGTGCGCCGGGCCACGGGGTTGGACGTGCCAACCGGGGAGTTTTTGCCGGGGAAAACGCCGCTAACGATTCCCGCCCGCTCGACGGTCAAAATCCTCCTCGACCAGACCGTTGAAACCACGGCCTACCCCGAACTGACCGTCAGCGGCGGGCGCGGCGCAACCATCACGCTAACCTACGCCGAGGCGCTCTACAAAACCGGCTCGGTCAACCCCCGCGACAAAGGCAACCGCAACGAGATCGAAGGGCGGGAAATCCAGGGCAATTTCGACCAGTTTCTGCCTGACGGCGGCCAAAACCGCCGCTTCCGCCCGCTCTGGTTCCGCACCTGGCGCTACTTGCAACTCGACGTGCAGACCGGCGACGAGCCGCTGACGGTGAACGAGTTGGGCAGTTCGTTCACCGCGTACCCATTTCAGGAAAAAGCCAAATTTTCGAGCAACGACCCCAGTCTGACCGCTATCTGGAACGTGGGCTGGCGCACGGCCCGGCTCTGCGCCAACGAAACCTACTACGACTGCCCGTACTACGAACAACTTCAGTACGAAGGCGATACGCGCATCCAGGCCCTGATTTCGCTCTACGTCAGCGGCGACGACCGGCTGGCGCGCAAGGCCATCGCCGATTTTTACCACTCCCGCGTCAGCGAGGGCCTCACGCAGGGGCGCTACCCCAGCAACCGCCTGCAAGTCATCCCGCCGTTTTCGCTCTACTGGTGCTCGATGGTGTACGATTACTGGATGCACCGCCGCGACGACGCCTTCGTGGGCCAGTACCTCACCGCCATCCGGGGCGTGCTCGACTGGTACGAGAAGCACACCGATCCGCAGAAAGCCATGCTCGGCCCGATGGCCTGGTGGAATTTCGAGGATTGGAACCGCCGCTGGCCCAACGGCACGCCCCATGGAGCCACCGACGGCAACTCGTCGGTCATCACGCTGCATTACGTGTACACGCTCAACCAGATGGCCCCGCTCTTCGAGGCGTTCGGGAAAAAGTACGAGGCCGACCAGTTCCGGGCTACGGCGGCTCGGCTCGGGGCAGCCACGATGAAATTGTGTTTCGACGAAAAAACGGGCCTCATCGCCAGCACGCCCGCCCGCGACCGGTTTTCGCCCCACGCCGCCGTGATGGGCGTGTTGAGTGGCGCCGTGCCCACGGCGCAGCACGCCCCGATGCTCCGCAAGGTGCTCGCCACCGATTCATTGACGGACCAGATCACATTTTACTACCGGTTTTACTTGAACCAAGCCCTGAAAAAAGCGGGCATGGCCGATAGCTACGTGGCCCAACTCAAGCCCTGGCGCGACATGCTCGCGATGGGCCTGACGACCTTCGCCGAGAACCCCGAACCCACCCGCTCCGACTGCCACGCCTGGAGCGCCAGCCCCAACTACGACCTGCTGGCCACCGTCTGCGGCATCGTGCCCGATGCGCCGGGGTTCGCCCGTGTCCGCATCGCCCCGGCCCTGGGCGAACTCAAGGAGGTGTCGGGGAAAATGCCCCACCCGGCGGGGGAGATTCAGGTTTCGTTTTCGAAAAACGGCACGAAGGGCCTGACCGGCGAAGTAACGCTCCCCGTCGGCCTGACGGGCAAACTGGTATGGCAGGGGAAGGAGCTCGCTTTGAAAAGCGGTAGGCAGACGGTTTCGTTTTGAAACGTTTTAACCGCAGAGACGCGGGAGGTTTCGCGGAGGAAACAGAGAAAACCTCTGCGCTCTCCGCGAAACCTCCCGCGTCTCTGCGGTTAAAAAATGCTCACTCCGCCGGTCGGCAAAGGTAGTACGTGCCCGCGCCGAGCACGGAGGCCGTGAACAGGCAGAGAACGCCGGTGAAGACGGTCAGGCTCAGGTCGTCGTCGGCGGTGACGTGGCCCCGGTTGAGCAGGTACACCACCCGCCCGATGAGCGTGAGCGCGCCCAGCACCGAGCCGAGCAGCATGAGCCAGAGAATGGCCGGGACGCGTTCCCAGCGGTAGCGGCGGGCGGAGGGAGGAGTTGGTGTTGTTTCCACGGGATGCGATTCAGGCGATAAACCCGCAAACGGGGCCGAAGGATTGAATTTCGCCGAAAAATTGGAAGCTACCCCCGCCTGCCCCGAAAACTTCCCATTTCTTCCCGGTATCGCCCAACCCGAAAAACGGTTAGTTTTGGGGAACGAACGGCGCTGGCCGTTGGCAAAATTTATTTCGATTGAACGAGTTCTCCCGCACCGGCCCGTTGATTTCTGCCCCGGAAACGCCCCCACCGCCTTCCGACGAGGCCCTGTGGCAGCGGGCAACGCAGGACGACGAGGCCGCTTTCACCGAACTCCTCCACCGCTACTCGCCCCGGCTCCTGGGCTACGGCCGCAAATGGAGTCACGACGACGAACTGGTGAAAGATTGCGTGCAGGACGTGCTGGCCGAACTCTGGCTGGCCCGCCACCGCCTCGCATCGCCCGAATCACTCCGGGCGTACCTGCTGGCGTCGGTGCGGCACCGCATCGGCAAGCTTACCCGCCGGGCCTGGCGGTTCGGGGGAAGTTTTGACGAAACCGACGGGGATGAATTCACCGTCACGTTTTCCGTCGAAGAATCCTGGATTGCCGACGAGGCCCAGCGGCAGCGGGTCGAGCAGCTTAACGTGCTCGTCAACCGCCTGCCCCAGCGGCAGCGCGAGGTGATTTACCTGAAATTTCACCAGAACCTCAGCCAAAGCCAGATTGCCGAGGTGATGGGCATCCGTTACCAGTCGGTGTCCAATCTGCTCCAGCGCACGCTGGCCTCGCTGAGGCAGGAGGTGTCGGCGGAGGGGCTGCTGACGGTGCTGCTGGCCGCTTTGGCTTGAACGGGGCACGCTCGATTTCCTGAAAATTTTTCCGAAGAAATTTCTTCCCTTCGTGGGTACATGGCCCCGCCGACGGACTCCTGCCTTTCAAACGCAATCCCTCCGTCATGCAGCATTGGGCCACTTTCACCACTCTGGACGAGTTCGCCGCCGATGAATCTTTTCGGCAGTGGGTCGAATCGGGGCAGTTTTTGCACCCCGACCACCCTCACACGGTCTGGCTCGACGCCCACCCAACGCAACAACCCCTGGCCCTCCAGGCCGCCGACTGGCTGATGGCTACCCGTCCGCAGGAACCGGCGGTGGGCGAAGGCGAAATCGACGCCGTAGTGGCGGGCGCGTGGCGGGCCATCCGCACACGCGAGGAAGCTGAAACGCCCGTGCGCCCCCTGCACGGGACCCGCCACTGGGCGTGGGTGGGCCGGGTAGCCGCCGCTGTCGTCCTGCTCGGCCTGGGTGGCTGGTGGTTCATCGGGCAACTTCGTCCGGACCCGGAAGGCGTTTCGGTTCGCCCCGCGACGGACCGGGACCGGGCCTGGATTCGCGAAACCAACCGGCAGGCCACGGCCCAACTCCTCACCCTGCCCGATGGCAGCACCGTGTGGCTGGCCCCCAACAGCACCCTGCGCCGACCCGTGGCATTTTCGGCCCACCGACGGGTGGTGGAACTGACGGGCGAGGCGTTTTTTGAAATCGCCAAAAATCCCCGGCAGCCGTTTTTCGTCAAAACCCGCTCGCTCGTAACCCGCGTGCTAGGCACCAGTTTTCTGGTGCGGGCCTTCGACGCCAGCCGCCCCGCCACGGTGCAGGTGCGCACGGGCCGCGTGCTGGTGTATTCCGCCGCCCAACCCGGCCAAACCACGCCCCCCCGGAGCGTGACCCTGCTCGCCAACCAGCAGGTAACGCTCCAACCCGACCAGCCAAACCTCATGCCCGCGCCTGTCGTGCAGCGTACCGACCTCGCCGCCCGCCTCGACCGGCAGGCGCTCGAATTCAACGACGCCCCCGTGACCGCCGTGCTGGCCTCGCTGGCCGACGCCTACGGCCTGACCCTCGACTACGACGAGGCGCGGTTCCGCCAGTGCCGCGTCACAACGGCCTTCAGCGACGAGCCGCTGACGGAAAAGCTTTCGATCCTGGCCGAAATCACGGGTGCCCGCTACGAAGTCGAAGGCACGCGGGTGCGATTTAAGGGGCCGGGTTGCCCGTGAGGGGGACAGAAAAAGTAAAAACAAGAAATGAGAAATGAAAAAGTAAGCAAAGCTCTGATTAGTAGACTTTAAAATTCTTCATTTTTCATTTCTTGTTTTTCATTAAATTCAACAAAACCTCAAACCAACCCCTCGTCCGCATGAGCAAATCCTGACGTTCTTCCACAAAAAAAGCCGACGGTGTCGTCACCACCGTCGGCTGAATCCAAGTCCCGGCAAGGTCGCGAAACCTTCCGCCCGAAAGGGGCGGAACCGGGATGTTTTTGCCAGTTCTCAAACCACAAAAACATGCACAAGATTACTCAAAACCAGCGACAGTTGTACGACTGTCTGTTCCGAATCATGAAAGGGTCGCTGCTTCAACTCGTCCTGGCCATCTGCTTCACGAGCGTCACGGTGGCGTTTCCGCAGGACAACCAGGCCCTGCTCACCCGCCGCGTGACCCTGCGCGTGGAAGCCCAGCCCCTCCAGACGGTGCTGGCCCAGTTGGGCCGCCAGGCCGACGTGCGGTTTTCGTACAACGCCCGGAGCATTGCCGTGCAAAGTCCGGTGAGCCTCAGCGCGCAGGACGAACCGCTGGGCCGGGTGCTCAGCCGCCTGCTCGCGCCACTGGGCGTTGATTTTTCGGCCTACTCCAAGCAAATCGTACTTAAACCCCGCCGGACGGGCGTTGGTGTCCTGCCCGAAACTCCCGAACCCGACGCGGGCGTGGCCTCGGCGCGGGCGGAAGCACCGGCGGTGTTCACCGTCAGCGGCACCATCAGTGCCGAGGGCGGCGAAGTCCTCGCGGGGGCCAGCGTCGTGCTCAAAGGTACCCAGACCGGCACCACCACCGGGGCCGACGGCGGCTACCGCCTGGCCCTGCCCGACGGCAGCGGCACGCTGGTGGTGAGCTACGTGGGCTACGTGACCCGCGAGGTGGCCGTCAACAACCAGGCCGTGGTCAACGTGGTCCTGACGGCTACCAACGAGTCGCTCAGCGAAGTGGTCGTGGTGGGGTACGGCACCCAGCGCAAGGCCGACGTGACCGGGGCCACGAGCACGGTCACGTCGAAAGACTTCAACGTGGGGGTCATCAACAACCCCCTCCAGGCCGTGCAGGGCCGGGTAGCGGGGCTGAACATCACCGCCCCCAACAGCGACCCGACCAACAACCGGCCCATCATCCGCCTGCGGGGCATCGGCTCGCTGTCGGCCAATGCCGAGCCGCTCATCGTCATCGACGGCGTGCTGGGTGCGCCCCTCAACGCCGTCGCTCCCGAAGACATCGAGAAGGTGGACGTGCTCAAGGACGCCTCGGCGGCGGCGATTTACGGCGCGCGCGGGGCCAACGGGGTCATCATCATCACCACCAAACGGGGCAAGGCGGGCCGCACGGCGGTGGATTACAACGCTTACGTTGGATTTGATTCGCCCCAGCGTCTGCCCCGCGTACTGAGTCCCGACGCGTATTTTCAGAAATATAACGAGTTGAACCCCAGCGCGCCGTCCTCCTCGACCGTGCGCACGGACTGGTTTCGCGAAATCACCCGCACCGCCGTCAGCATGAACCACAACGTGGGCATTTCGGGCGGGTCGGAACAGTTCAACTACCGGGGTTCGGTGGCGTACCTCACCCAGCCGGGCATCGCGCTCAACTCGGGGCAAGACCGCATCAACGCCCGCCTGAACCTGGGCCAGAAGGCCATCAACAACCGCCTGGAAATTCAGGTGAACCTTTCGGCCAACCTCTACAACAAAAAATTCGTGGACTACGGGGCCTTCAACCGGGCCGCACTCTACAGCCCCCTTGAACCGGTGTACAACCCCGACGGCACGTTCAACGCTCCCAACATCGCTTTCAACTACCAGAACCCCGTGGCCATGCTCCGGCAAATCACCAACCAGGGCCGCGAGAAGCAGTTGCTGGGCAACGTGAAGGTGTCGTTTGAACTCGTGAAGGGCCTGACGGCGGGGGTGAACACGTCGTACAGTTTGTTCAACGGCACCTACGGGTACTTCCAGCCGAAGGCGTATTTCAACAAAAACGGCCAGACCAACACCAGCGTGTCGCAGGGGCGGCGCAACACCTCGGAGGTAACCGACCGCCTCGTGGAATACACCCTGGCCTACGCCAAAACCAGCGGGCGGCACCATTTCGGGGCGGTGCTGGGCTACACGTACCAGTACCTCAGCGACGAGTACTTCGGGCTGACGGCCCGCGATTTTCCGGATAATTTTTCGTTCAACAACCTCGGTGCCGCCGACCAGTTGCTGACTAAAAACGACATTTATTCGGGAAAATCAGAGTCGAAACTCGACGGCCTGCTGGCCCGCGTCAACTACGCCTACCACGAAAAATACCTGCTCACGGCCAACTTCCGCCGTGACGGCTCCAGCCGCTTCGGGGCCAACAACCGCTACGGGTACTTCCCCTCGGTGAGCGCGGGCTGGCGGATTTCGGGGGAAGAGTTCCTCCGCAACAGCGCCGTGGTGAGCGAACTCAAACTCCGCGTGGGCTACGGCGTGACGGGCAACCAGAACGGCATCGGCGACTACGCCTCCCGGCTGCTGTTCGGCCCCAGCGGCAACTACGCCAGCCCCACGGCCACGGCCAACAACCCGATTCAGTACAAAACCGCGTATTTTTTCTCGCAGAATGCCAACCCCGACCTGAAGTGGGAAACTTCGGCCATGACGAACGTGGGCGTGGATTTCGGGCTGTTCAACAACCGCCTGAGCGGTTCGCTGGAGTTGTACGACAAAAACACCCGCAACCTGCTCTTCACGTACTCGGTCACGCCGGGCGACAAGTACGGCGACAACCTCACCTACATCACCAACAGCTTCCTGGCCAACATCGGCACGATGAACAACCGGGGCGTGGAACTCACCCTCGACTACGTGGCCGTCAACGCCACCGATTTCCAGTGGCGCACGGCCCTCAACCTGGCCCACAACCGCAACCGCGTGGTGAGACTTTCGGGTGAGGGGCTGACCTTCCCCACCGAAGGCGTGCGCTTCGGGGTGATTTACGGCGGCACCAACGGCTACGGTCCCTACGGCGTGCTGAAGGAGGGGCTGCCCGTGGGCACGTTCTGGATGCCGAAGGAAGTGGGCCTCAACGACCAGGGCCAGCCGCTCTACGAGGTGCTCGACGCCAACGGCACCGCCCTCACGCCCACCAACGACCCCGGCCGGGCCACCCGCCAGAACGTGGGCAACCCCCAGCCGAAGCTGACCGTGGGCTGGAGCAACTCGCTGACGTATAAAAATTTTGACCTGACGATTTTCCTGCGCGGGGCATTCGGGCAAAAAGTCTTCAACGCCTCCAACCTCGTGTACGACAACCCGACCACCTTCCGGGCGGGCGACCCCAACGCCCTTAACGTGTACCGCACGGCTTTCGAAGGAAGCAACGCCGCCCTCCGCCAGACGGGGGCCGTGTCGAGCCGGTACGTCGAAAACGGCTCGTTCGTGCGCCTCGACAACCTCAACCTGGGCTACACCCTGCCGCTGAAAACCCCCTGGCTGCGCAGCCTGCGGGCCTACGTGGCGGGGCAAAACCTGCTGCTCATCACGCCGTACCGGGGCCTCGACCCCGAAGTGCGGAGCGGCAACACGACCAACACCTACGGCGGCGTGAGCAACGTGGGCGACAACCTGGCCTTCGGCCTCGACGATTTCAATTTCTACCCCCGCGCCCGCACCGTGTCGGTGGGCCTGACGGCGGGATTCTAATCACTCAAGATTTTTTCATCCATGAAAACCTTACGCAACTGCCTGGCCCTGGTTGCCTTGCTGGCCGGGGTGGGTTCGTGCCAACTCGAACCCACGCTCTACAACTCGCTCGACGCCACGACGTACCCCTCCAACGACCAGGAGTTCCAGACCGTCATCGGCAACGCCTACCGGGGGCTGATTTTGTACTACGACCGCGAGATTTACCTGCCGCTTAACGCCAGCACCGACGAATTCACGGCTCCCACGCGCTCGGGCGGGGCCTGGTTCGACAACGGGCGCTGGCAGTATTTCGCCAACCACTCCTGGAATTCGACCGCCGCCGACCTCAACGAAACCTGGGACTGGCTCTACTCGGGCATCGCCACCTGCAACAACACCCTGGCGATTTTGAAAGCCTCGACGGCCCAGGTGACGGGCAAGGAATCGGCCCTGGCCGAACTCCGCGGCCTGCGGGCGTTTTTCTACTTTTTGCTCTGCGACAACTTCGGCAACGTGCCCCTCAAAACCGAGGATTCGCCCACGGGCAACATCCAGCAGAGTTCGCGCACGGAGGTATTCAACTTCATCGAAGCCGAATTGAAGGCCATCGTGCCCCAACTCAAGCCCACCGCGCACCCGCAGACCTACTCGAAATTCACGAAAGAAGTGGCCCAGACCCTGCTCGCCAAGCTGTACCTCAACGCGCAGGTGTACACCGGCACGGCCCGCTGGCAGGATTGCATCGCCCAGTGCGACGCGGTGATTGCCTCCAACAAGTACCGGCTCAATGCCAGCTACTTCGCCAGTTTTGCCTTCAACAACCGCTCGAACGGCAGCTTCGTCGAAAACATCTTCGTGATTCCCTACGACAAGGCCGACTACCGCCTCGACGCCGCCACGGGCATGGCCCCCAACCTGTTTACGATGCACCCCGGTCTGCGCGACAAGTACGGGCTTTCGAGTACGCCCTGGAACGGCTTCTGCGCCATCGCTGATTTTTACAATTCCTTCGACAACGCCGACGCCCGCAAGCAGGGCTGGATTGCCGGGCCGCAGTTCGACGCGGCGGGCAACCCGATTCGGTTCCGCAACCAGCCCCTGGTCATCAACGCCGATTTTACGAGCATTACCCAGGCCACCGACAACGACGGTGCCCGCATGGTGAAGTTTTCGATGCAGCCGGGCAATACGTTCCAACTCCAGGACAACCACTTCCCGATTTTCCGCTTCGCCGACGTGCTGATGATGAAGGGCGAAGCGGCCTTCCGCCTCGGCGACGTGGGCACGGCCCTGACCGAACTCAACAAGGTGCGCGCCCGGTCGGGAACGCCTAACTTCACCCCCGCCACGCTCACGCTCGACGCGCTGCTGGCCGAACGGGGCCACGAGTTTTACTTTGAAAACTGGCGGCGCAACGACCTCATCCGCTTCGACCGCTTCGGCAACGGCGTGTGGCGCTTCAAGCTCACCCGCGACAAAAAACGCGACCTTTACCCGATTCCTGACCGGCAACTGTCCATCAACCCGTATCTGAAGCAAAATCCGGGGTATTGAAAAACGTCGTTTTGTCATCGTGGGGGCAACCCTTGCGGCTGCCCACGACGCCACGGGCAACCGCAAGGGTTGCCCCTACGATGGAAATTTCATGAAAAACTTCCGATTTGCCTTATGGCTGGTGGCCCTGACGACCTGCGCCGGGGCCGCCGCCCAGACCACCTGGCTCTCCGCCGACGGTCCGCCGACGACGCTCCCCGCCGAACCCGCCGACCTCAGCGTGCGCTTCCGCCACATCCAGCCCCGCCTCGACCTACCCGGCCTGGTGGCCTGCTGGCCCCTCGATGAAGCCAGCGGCTACCACGCCCCCGATGCCTCGGGTAGGGGCCACGATGCCTGGCTGACGGGCACCCGCTGGAACACCACGGCCAGCGGCCTGACGGCTTCGTTCCGGCGGGTCGGGCGGCGCGGGGGCGGTGCGTACCTCGACGGCACCCAGTGGTGGCAGGTGCGGGCGGCACCCACGCTGCCCGGCGGGGCGCGGAGCGTAGGGCTGTGGGTGCGGCCCGACCGGCGGACGGCGGCGAGTCTGTTTTCCGGAAAGGGACTGGACTTGCGAACGACCGAATCCGGGGCGGTGCGCCTACTCCTCACCGGAACGGCGGGCAAGCCCGAAGTCGTTGAAACGACTCCCAACCGCCTCCGACCCCGAACCTGGCACTACCTCACCGCCACCGCCGACGACCGCACTCTCCGCCTGTTCGTGGACGGGAAACTCCTGGCCGAAAAGCGGATTTCGGGTTTTCCGAAAAATACCGCCGCCGCTGAGGACCTGACTCTGGGTCAAAAATTGGGTGAATTCCAGGGGTTCATCGGAATGCTGGACGAAATCAGCCTCTTCGACCGGGCCTTGACCGAAGTCGAAATTCAGGGCCTGCACCTCGTCGGGTTGCCGAAACTCTACACCCAAACCCGCGCCACGCTCGATTCGGCGCGGACGGTTTGGGCCGTTTTCGGTGGCAACCAGCCCGTGCCCCACCCGCCGGGACCGGAGGGGCGGCTGGCGCTGTCGTTCGACGAAGCCAGCCCCCGGCATCAGCCAGGCCAGTTCGGGGCGGCGCTTGACCTGCGTTTGCTGAAAACCCCGCAGCGGCACGCTACCGCCCTGACCGGCAGCCGGGGAACGCTTGAACTCTACCTGCAACCCACCGCCCCCGGCGGAGACCTGCTCCGCCTCGATGGTCCCGGTGGGCCGCTGGTGCTGGGCTGGAAAAACGGGAGGTGGGAAATTTCTTTTTCGGGAAAAACCACCCGCTTCCCCGGCCCGACTGCCCCCGATGCGTGGCCGCACCTCGCGTTGGTCTGGGAGGGGCCGCGCCTGAGCACCTATCTGAACGGCGTGCCACAAACGCAGGAAATTTTCCCGAAAAAAATCGCCTTCACCCACCTCGACCTGCTGCCCGGCGGCGGGTTTCTGGTGGACGACCTCGCCGTTTCGGCAACCGCCAAACCCGCCTACGCCGTGTACCCCCACGGCCTGACGGCCACCGGCCCCGCCGCCCTCGACCCGATGGATGGCTTCAACCACGCTCCCGGCACGCCCATGCACCGCTGGCAGGCCACCTCCGGCGCGTGGGCCTACGCCGCGATGGACTGGGAAGACGACGGCACCCACACCGGCGACGGGGGCCTCGAACGCCGGGCCTTGCGCCAATCAGCCGCCACGGGTCTCTACCGGGTTTTTCACCCCGACGCGAGTGGTTTCGTGCAGTCCATCGAAGCGGGCGTGGCCGTTGAAGCGACCCGCGACGGCTGGGTGGGGCTGTTCGCCGGGGCCGATTCCACGGCGGCGTTTTCGGGCGTCACGTTCGCGTTGAATCCGGCGCTCAACCGCCTCCGGCTGGTGGCGTACCGGCAGGGGAAAACGGTGGCCGAGTGGGCGGTACCCTGCCCGTTTCGGTTGCAGCCCCGCCGACGGTACACGCTGACGCTCACGCTGGTCAACGGACTGTTGCGGGGCTACCTCGATGGGCACAACGTCCTGACCGGCCGCGCCACGGGGCCGCTGGCGGAGGGGCAGGCGGGGCTTTTCACCGAAAACACCCCGGCCCTGTTCGACGACGTGCATTTCTCGGCCCTCACGCCGTCCCGCCCCGATTCGCGCCAACTCCAGACCCGCGTCTGGGCGGGCGGCCTGACCGACGGCTGGCGCGCGGGGTTTGACGAACTGGCCCACACCGCCTTCCGCTGGCACAAGCGCCGGGGCCTGCTGCCGTGGCAGACGCGGGGCAAAAATCCCGAGCCGCCCGGCAACCTCTTCGGCCCCACCGAGGGCACGGAGCGGCCCAACCCCACCGCCCCCTGGCGCTCCGAAGACGCCGCCAACTCCGACCTGCTCGTGTGGAACGGCCAGGCCACCTACGTCATGCGGGGCAACCCCGACCACGGCGGGCCGCACGGCCTGGCCGCGCTGGGGGTACTCTCCCGCCCCGCCGACCGCTTCGACGGGCTGCATTTCACCGACGTGCCCGGCCCCGGTGGGTTGCTGCGGGGCCACCCGGAATTGTCGCCCGACTGCGCCGATGCCCCGCCCCGGCACCAGCGTTACCAACTCAACGACCAGGGCATGACTGTGGTCGGCAACCGGGTGGTGGTCGTGGCCCGTGAGTTTCGCAACCGCACCGCCGTGGGCAACCGCTACAAACGCCTCGTGTACGCCCTGCTCGACCCGGCCACCGGGTACTGGCAAACCCCCGAACCCCGCTACGCCGACTGGTCGGTGATGAACGCCGCCGACTGCTTCGACACGCTCCGGGGATTTGACAGCACGCCCGAAGTGTTCGCCCTCCGCGAGCCGGATTCCGGGGCCGACGTGGTGTTTTTGTTCGTCAAACACGCCACGCCCGGGGGCGTACCCAGCAGCGGCGTGGTCGGCCTGCGGCTTGATGGCGACTCGCTCCGTCTGCACCCCGGCTACCCCGTGCGCGGTGGGGCGGTGAAGGCCAGCGGCGACCGGATTTACGGGCAGCGCATTCTGTTCGACAACGGCATTTACTACCAGCACCTCAACGCGGGCAGCGGCCCCGAACGCCTGGCCCGCGACTGGCCGGACCGATTCGAACTCTACACCGCCCTCGACCCCTACGCCGGGCCGTGGACCCCCAGCCGCGCCCACGCCGACCCCGCCCTTCCGTACTTCAGCCGGGGTGGCCCCGACGACCCCGACAACGGGGCCATCTGGCAGGGGACGTTGTTCAAACACCGAAACCGCTACTATTTGTACTACGAAAATTTTCACGTCATCGAAAACACCGAGCAGGCCTACGACCACTACGACGCCGTGCATTCCGGCTCACGAGTGGGGTTTGCGACAGCGAATTGATTTTTAAACTCAAATTATTTGTGGGCTATCGCGGCGACCCACCCCCCAGCCGCACCCCCTCCCAGGAGGCAGGGCTGTTAAGTTCTGAGTTAAACGGTGTTTTTAAGGAAAAACAAGGAATAAGAAATGAAAAATGACGAAGGAAAACGGCCCGTAAACCACCTTTTGCCTTTCTTATTTTTCATTTCTTGTTTTTCATTTTCAGAACTTAACAGCCCTGCCTCCCAGGAGGGGACTAAAAATACCAGTAGCAGAATTTAGTCCCCTTCTGGGAGGGGGTGCGGCTGGGGGGTGGGTAGAGCGCTGACCAGAAAGTCCATTTTTTCTACCACGCAACTTGCGTTGATTTTTATGAAACACCGCATCCTTGCCGTCCTCGCGGCGTTTGCCAGCACCCTGGCGCTGGCCCAGCAACCCGCCCCCGTGGCGTTTGAAAAAATTCCCGCCGGGCACATCCGCGCCGAAGGCTGGCTGAAAACCCAACTCGATTACCAGGTTTCGGGCCTCTCGGGCAACCTCGACCGGATGTGGGACGACGTAGGGCCGAACTCCGGCTGGCTCGGCGGCACGGGCGAAAGCTGGGAGCGCGGCCCGTACTACCTCCGGGGCATCGTGTCGCTGGCCTACGTCACCCAAAACCAGGCCATGCTGGCCAAAATCAAACCCTGGCTGGAAGCCATCCTGGCCAGTCAGAACGCCGAAGGATACTTCGGCCCGAAAAACGACGAGGATTGGTGGCCCCGCTGGCTGGTGGCCCAACTGCTCATCACCCACCACGAAAGCACCGGCGACGCCCGCGTGGTGCCGTTTCTGAAAAACTACTACGCCTACGAACTGGCGCACCTCCGGGCCAAACCGTTGAAAAGCTGGGCGAAAGCCCGGGGCGGCGAAGACATCGCCAGCATCCTGTGGCTCTACCGCAAAACCGCCGACCCCCGCCTGCTCGACCTGGCCCGCCTCGTGGACAGCCAGACCAACCGCTGGGTGGACATTTTCGAAAAAGACGGCCCCCTCGACCGCCGCGCCAGCCTCGACACCACCCGCTGGCTCGACGACAGCCCGATTCACGGCGTCAACCTCGCCCACGGGCTGAAGTACCCGGCCCTGCTGCACCAGCTTTCGGGCGGACAGGCGCGGTACAAAACCGCGTTTTACCGGGGATTGGACAATCTGAAAAAACACCACTGGCAGGTGTGGGGCGTGCCCACCGGCGACGAAAAAGTGCGGAGCATGGGCTGCTCGAACGGCTCCGAAACATGCCAGACCGTCGAGTTCCTGCACTCGCTCGAATACACCCTGCGCACCTTCGGCGACGCGGGCCTCGGCGACGCGCTCGAAAAAGCGGCCTTCAACGCCCTGCCCGCGTTTTTCGACCCGCAGTTCACCGTCCATCCGTACTACATCGTGCCGAATTCGGTTTCGGCCACGGTGCTGCCGAGGCCTTTCCCGAACTCCCACCACGGCGACGTGCTCACCTACGGCGTGATTTCGGGCTACCCCTGCTGCACGGTCAACATGCACCTGGGTTTCCCGATGCTGGCCGAACACCTCTGGCTCAAAACCCCCGGCGGTCGCGGCCTCGTGGCGGCGGTGTACGCCCCCTCGACGCTCACCACCAGCCTGCCCAACGGCACCGCCGTGACGGTGCGGGAAGAGACGAACTACCCGTTTTCGGACGAAATCACGTTTGTCATGCAGCCCGCGAAAGCAGCGTCGTTTCCCCTGCACCTGCGCATTCCGGGCTGGTGCAGCGGGGCCGAGGTGCGGGTGAACGGCAAGACCGCCGGAACGCCCAAAGCCGGGACGTTCTTCAACCTGACCCGCACCTGGAAGCCCGGCGATCGGGTGACGCTCCGCCTGCCCTCACAGCCGACCGTGACCCGCTGGGAGGCCAACTCGGTGTCGGTCGAGCGGGGGCCGCTGGTGTACGCGCTGGCGGTTCGCGAAAACTGGCGGGAATTCACGAGCCGTCACACGCCCAAGCCAGCGCCGATGGGCTGGAAATCGTTCGAGATTCGGTCGGAATCACCCTGGAATTTTGGGCTGGTGCTGGGCACCGACCCGGCGCGGGCGTTTTCGGTGAAAACTACCCCGCTCGCCCCCAACCAGTCGCCCTGGGATCCGGCGCATTGCCCCGTCCGGCTGGTGGCGAAAGCCCGCAAACTGCCCGCCTGGCAGGCCAACGCGCTCCAACTGACCGACCCACTGCCCGTCAGCCCGGTTCAATCGTCGGAGCCAGTGGAGGAGGTGACGCTGCTGCCCATCGGGGCCACGCGCCTGCGGATTGCCCAGATGCCCGAGGCGACGCCCTGACCAGAGGTGTCACCGAAGAATCTGACGAATATCACGCGGAAAGCAGGCGAATTGTTTGGGAAAATTGGGGTTGGACGTCGTACTTTTGGCCTCGAAGTCGGAAGTAGGTTCATACGCTCGTTCACCCCTCAAGCCATGCGTACCGCTTACGAAAACCTCGGCCTTCCCGAAGACGCCTCGTACGACCAGATCGAGGCCGCCTACCACGCCCGCTGGCACGATCAGCAAATCGAACCCCATCCCATCGCCGCCGCGCAGGACTGCATTTTGCAGGCGTTGAAAGATTCATTTCAACTGCTGATTCACCCCCTGAGTCGGCGCGAGTACGATCAGTTTCTCGACCGCCTGCGGGCGGACTTGTAGCTGATTCCTGGCTTTCCCTTTCGTTCCTCCGGTACCCCGCCCGCGATTCGCGGGCGGGGTTTTGGGTTTCTTCAAAACAACACCGTCAGGTGCGCCATTGCCCGGCTGTCGGCGCGGATTTGCCCGGCGGCGAGGCGCTGGGTTACCGGCACCTGCGCACTGACACCCGCCGTGAATCGCCCGACGTACGTTTCCAGTCCCACTGAGCCTAAGGCCGCGTAGCCGCCCGTGTTGCCGTTCGGTTTGCCCCGGTCCACGTCGCGGGCGGCGGCTTCCAGCAAAAAACCGGCGTTGGGCATCAGCGTCATCTTCTCGCTTTTTTTGAGAAAAAAAACGCTTGTCGCGACCGTCTGCCGGTGGCCGAAGCGGTAGGCGTTGGCGTTGGCCGTAGTCAGGCGGTAGGTCAGGTCCCAATTCCAGCCCCACTGCCGGTAGCGGAGGGTGTAAATCACGTTGAACAGCGCGTCGGTGCTGCCCGTGCCGAGTTGGAAGTTGGGGTTGGCCACCTCCGAGGCGTCGGTGAGGTCGTAGCGGTACGGGCCGGTGGGCAGTTTGACGCCCCCGCCCAACAGCAGGTTGTGGTCCACTGTCCGGCGGACGGTGTCGAGGGCCGTGTTTAGTAAATTGTAGTGGGCCAGCACGGTGGCGTCGCCGAGGCCCCGGCGGGTGAAGGTGCCGTCGGCGGTTTGTTGCCGGTTGTGGTTGAGGGGCAGGAACAGGAGCACCTGCACGCGCCGAACGGGGTAAATCCGCGCCCAGAGTTCGGCGGACTGGTAGGTTTCGCGGGTTTTCAGCACCCGGCTGTTGAGGTGTGAGTCGTAGGCGCGGGTGCGGTACCGCATCCCCACGAACCCCCGGCCCGCCTGGGGCAGCAGGCCCACGAACGAACTCCCCGCCCCGCACCCGCAGATGTCGCAGGCGAGGGCAGTGAGTGGACTCAGGGCAAGGAAAAGAAGAAGTTTTTTCATTGGCAAAATGCTCCGCGTCTCTGCGCCTCTGCGTGAGATTTTTTCACGCAGAGGCGCAGAGACGCGGAGGCTAATTGGTTGGTTCGGCAAAGGCCGGGTTGGTCAGGAATTTCGAGTCGTTCAACGTGTTCAGGAAAGCGAGCAACTGCTTCCGCTCCGCGTTGGTCAGCGGGATGCCGAGCCGTCCGCCCTGCTTCAGCAGCGGGTCGAGCGTGGGGCTGTCCTGCACCCCACGGGCGTAGTGGTCGAGCACGGCGTCGAGGGTGGGTAACCGCCCGTCGTGCATGTAGGGCCGCGACACGCTGACGTTGCGCAGGCTGGGCACCTGAAATTTGTACCGGTCGGCGTATTGCTCGGTCACGCGCTCGCGGCCCAGGTCGCCGAACACGCCGGGGCCGATGCCGTTGTTGCGAAACGAGCCGTCGGTGAACAGTTCGCCCGCGTGGCAGGTGGCGCATTTGGCCTTGAACACGGTCAGTCCGGCCACTTCGTCGGCGTCGAGTTGCACCTCGCCCCGGCGGTAGCGGTCGTAGCGGGAGTTGGCCGAAACCAGCGTGACCATGAACTGCGAAAGTGCTTTCAAGAACTTCGGCGTCGTGATTTCCTCGCTGCCGTTCGCGGCCCGGCCGTAGGCCGCTTTGAACAGGGCGGGGTATTTCGGCGATTTCCGGAGTTTTTCTAACACGTTGCCTATTTTCTCGTCCATCTCGACGGGATTTTCGATGGGGGCCAGGGGCAGCAAATCCAGGTCAGTCACGCCCCCGTCGTGGAAGAACGTGGACCCCCAGGCCAGGTTTTGCAGGGCGGGCGCGTTGCGGGTGCCCATGCGGTCGCCGATACCGTGGCTCACGTCGTGGGTGTGGTGCGTGAACGCGAAGTCTTGCCGGTGGCATTCGCCACAGGCGATGGTGCCGTCGCGGGAGAGCAGGCCATCGTAAAACAGCGTCCGGCCCAGCAAAATGCCTTCTTTCGTCAGCGGATTCTTGCTCAGGTCGTACACAGGCGCTGGAAAATGGGCCGGTACCTGAAACAGCGGCTCGGCGGCGGGTTGCGGGTCGGGTTCACTACCGCCTGGATTGGCGCAGGCTCCCAGCAAGCCCAGCGCCAACGCCAAACTCCCAAGGTTGCGGAAACCCTGGTGAGTTTGGCGGGCGAGCGTCGGAGCCATTTTCATTCTTTGTCGTTGTGAACGTGGTCGATGGAGAACAGCGTAGCAATGTTGTTGGCCAGGGGCACGGCGGCAACGGGTGCGTGAACCTGATTGGTCTTGGCGAGGCTGATTTTGGTCGGCCCGTCGAAGAATTTGGCGATGTCCACCAGCAGGTGAACCGCCGGGGCAATGTTGTTTCGCACCTTCGCCAGTTCCGTTCCGACGGGTAGCGTGATGGTGCGCAGGTTGTTGGGCGTCGGAGCCGTGCGCCCGCCGAACCCTCCGACGTGCAGGTTGAAAATTCGCGCGCCCGTGGCCGATGCCGGAATAGCGGGCGACGTGCCCTCAAACCGCCAGAAAATGTACCCCGAATTCCACGACCAGTACATCGGGTCGGCCCAGAGGGCCGGGTCGAGCACCCCCTTCAGGGCGTCGGCGCTCGAAACGCTTTTCGCACTGTCCACACCCACGCTGAACGTCACCTGCTTGTAGTTTCCGGCGGGCACGTCGGGGAGCGTCAGGTTGAGGGTTTTGGGGTCGGCGAGGCGAAGCAGGAAGTACCGGTCGGGGAATTTCACCACCGTGCCGTCGTCTTTCGTCAGGCTGACGTTCGAGACGAAGTAGTTGAGCATGGTCACGGTGAACTCTTCGCCCGAGCCGTTTTTGTAAGTCGTGTTGAAGGCCAGGCGTTGCCCACCCACGCGGTGGTCGAATTCGAGCGTCACCGCGTTTTTGTCGGCGGGGTTGAACGCGTCGGGATCGTCGGTTTTTTGGCAGGAAACGGCGAAAAAGGCCAGCCCCAGCAGGGCGGCGAGGAAAATGGATTTCATGGGAATGTTAAATACTGCCGGGTGGATTTCTCCGCCCACGCAGGATTGAAAAATCGAAAAGGTATTGGACACCGCACCTGAAGGCGCGGGAGCGAGCGCGAAAGCGCGGGCGAATCAGCCCCGTCGGGGCGGGTGGAAGGGCGCGGTCGTCAACCCGTCGGGCACGGGTGCGGCGTAGGCCGGAGACGGCGCTGTTTTTTCGGAGAAAACGGGCACGAAGGCTACCGGTTCGGCTCCAGCGTCGAAAGGCAATTCAAACAAAAACCGCATCAATTCCTGCCCTTTCTGACTTTGCTCCTGCTCCTGAGCGGCGTGCAGGCGTTTGGCCAGGTAGCACTGGCCGTCGCAGTGCAGGTCGGGGCGGTTCCGGTTTTCGCAGAGGTAGCGGGCGATGTAGTCCTTGCGAAGCTCGTAATCCAGGAAAATGGCGGGGACGATGAGTACCCGCAGCGCCAGCAGCGCCGTCAGGAACAACACGTCGATCCGTAGCCCGTTTTTCATGATTTCCCCTGAACTGCCGCAAAGCTAACGACCGGATTCGGCAAACTGGTGCGGAAAACGCTATTTTGCGGCATGACTTTCATCACCCCCGACCCGCCCTCCGACCAGCCTTCCCGTTCCCTCAACCTGCTCGACGCCACGATGATCGTCATCGGTTCGATGATCGGTTCGGGCATTTTCATCGTCTCCGCCGACGTGGCCCGGCACCTCGGTGCGCCCGGTTACGTGCTCGGTACCTGGGTGTTGACCGGCATCGTGACGCTCATCGCCGCCCTCAGCTACGGCGAACTGGCGGGGATGATGCCCCGCGCGGGCGGGCAGTACGTGTACTTGCAGGAAGCCTACAACCCGCTCGTCGGATTCCTCTTCGGCTGGACCACGTTCCTGGTCGCCGAAACGGGCACCATCGCCGCCGTGGCCACGGCCTTTGCCCGCTACACGGGCGTACTGGTGCCGTTTTTTAACGAAGAAAACGTCGTCGCCAACCTGTTCGGCTTGAAAATCAACACGGTGCAGTTGCTGGCCGTGGCCGTCATCGCGTTGCTGACGGCCATCAACCTGCGGGGCGTGCGCCAGGCCAAGACCGTGCAACTGCTTTTCACCGTCACGAAAATCGGGGCGCTGCTCGGCCTCATCGTGCTGGGCGTCGGCGTGGGGATGAATTTCGATTTCCTCGAAAAAAACTGGGCGGGTTTCTGGGACACCTACCAAACCGACGTGGCCGCCGACGGCACCGTGACCCGCACGCCGCTCGTCGGGTTTTCGCTCCTGACGGCCTTCGGGCTGGCGATGGTGGGGCCGCTGTTTTCGTCGAGCGCCTGGAACAACATCACCTTCACCGCTGCTGAGGTGAAAGACCCGCGCCGGAGCATCCCGCTCAGTCTGCTGTTCGGCACGCTGACCGTCAGCGCGTTGTACATCACGGCCAACCTGGCCTACCAGATGCTCCTCCCCGTGGCGGGCGACCCCGCCGGGACGGACGTGGTGAGCCGGGGCATTCAGTTCGCCACCAACGACCGGGTGGGCACCGCCGCCGCCGCGCAGATTTTCGGCGAAATTTCCACGGTCATCATGGCCGTGCTCATCATGATTTCCACCTTCGGCTGCAACAACGGCATCATCCTGGCCGGGGCGCGGGTGTACTTCGCGATGGCCCGCGACGGGTTGTTTTTCCGGAAAGCCGCCGCCCTCAACCGCCACGGCGTACCGGGTTTCGCGCTGACGATTCAGGGCATCTGGGCGAGTTTGCTCTGCCTGTCGGGCACCTACGGGCAGTTGCTCGACTACACCATTTTCGTGACGCTGATTTTCTACCTGCTCACCATCGGCGGCGTATTCATCCTGCGCCGCCGCCGGCCCGACGCGCCCCGGCCTTACCGGGCCTTCGGCTACCCGGTGGTGCCCGCGCTGTACATCGCGTTTGCCGGGCTGCTGTGCCTTGATTTGCTGTGGTTCAAGCCCGTCACGAGCGGGGCGGGGCTGGTCATCGTGGCGCTGGGGGTGCCGGTGTTTTGGTTTTGGCGGCGGAAGCGAACCGGGTCTGACGCCCGGTAAACCGGCCTGTTGAAACCGGCGTTTGGTTGCTGGGTACGCCCCACGGGCCGGAGGCACATGCGGACGTGATTTTTTGCAAAAAAATAGCCCAGCGCAAGGTGCGCCTGGGCTATCCGGTAAAACCTATGAAATCAACGATACAGGGTCAGTAACCAGGATTCTGCTTCACGTTCGGGTTGTTGTCGAGTTCGTTGAGCGGAATCGGGTAATACAGGTGGCGGTTGATGTCGAAGGAAACGTCGTTGCGCAGCGACGACCAGTTGAAGCCCGAACCGAGGTTGATTTTCCCGGCCAGGTGCCAGCGGCGTAGATCGAGCCAGCGGTGGCCTTCCTCGCCGGCCAGTTCGATGAAGCGCTCGTTGGCAATCCAGTTGAAAATCCGCGCCTTGTCGGTTTCGGTGGTGGCGTAGTTGGCCGGGGCCGTGCCGCCCGCCCGCATGAGCCGGGCGCGGGTGCGCACCTGGTTGACGAGGCCGATGGCTTCGGCGGTGGAGCCGCCCGATTCGAGGATGGCCTCGGCTTTCAGCAGCAGCACGTCGGCCAGCCGCAGGATGCGGGGGTTGTTGACCGAGGCCACGCCCGACTGCGACTTCTGGTCGTTGGTGTCCCAGTACTTGCGGAACTTGGCCCCGGTGGAGTCGGCGGTGATGCGGCGGCGGGGGTCGCCCGGTTCAAACGCGTCGAGGAGTTTCCGGGTGGGTTGGAAAAACGCCGCCCCGAACAAGCTGAAGTGGTTTTCGTACCAGCCCCAGTAGGCTGAGGTGGATCCCACGTTGTTATCGAAGTCGTTGTTGAGCCATACGTTGTCGAAAGCGGGTTGCGTGGCTTGAAATTCGAACAGCGATTCCGAATTGTTCTCGGTTTTTGAACTGAAGTTGTCCATGAAATCCGCCGTCAGCGTCAGGCCGCTAATTTTGTTGAAGGCCGCGATGGCGGCGGTAAAATCCGCCGGAGCCTTCTTGATTGATCCCCGGAACATCAGGGCCTTGCCGAGCATCCCGTTGGCGGCGTTCTGGGTCACGCGGCCCCGGTTGGCGACTTCCCACTGGGCGGGCAGGAGGGTAGCCGCCTCGGTGAGGTCCTTGATGGCCTGGTCGATGAGTTCGGTGTCTTTCGAGTTGGGCGGCGTGATTTTGTCGGTCGAAGTGATGCGCTCGTTGACCAGCGGGGAGGTGCCGAAGTAGTTCCACAACTGCATCATCGTGTACCCCCGCAGGAACAAGGCTTCGCCCCGGTAATAATTTTTCAGGTTGGCGGTTTTCAGGACCCCGTTTTCCTGCTCAAGTTTCTGGAGAGTCGTGTTGGCCCGGTTGATGAGTTGGTAGGCCGTGCGGTAGTAGTTGCTGATGTTGCCGTTGGAAGGCTGGAGCGTACCAAAAATCTCGAAGGCGTAGGTGCCCGTCGAGGTCACGTCGTCGCCCGGCAGGTGCCAGAACCCGTGGATGGGGCTGTTGGCGTTGAACCAGTACCAGTCGCTCATTTTGGCGTAAATGGCCAGGACGGATTTGTCGAAGTCAGCTTCTTCGGTGAAAAAGCTGGCCTCGGTGGGCGTCAGCGGCTGAAGGTCGAGGTTGCGTTCGTTGCAGCTATTGCCCACCAGCAGCGTCAACCCGAGGCAGGCGAGGGTGGTTAACTTTCTTGGATTCATTGGAGTCAAAGGTTTGAAGTTTGAGGGGTTTTGATGGTTTGAAAAAGTTTTCAAACCATCAAACCTTCAACCATTAAAACGTCGCATTAATGCCCAGTGTAAACGTACGGCCCGGCGGAATGACAGCCCCGCCACGGTCTACGTCTTCGGGGTCGAGGCCCGTCCATTTGGTAAACGTGAGGAGGTTGGTGCCTGCCACGTACACCCGCAGCCCTTGCAGGAAGCCCAGGTTGGCGGCTACGGTGCGGGGCAGGTTGTAGCCAAGCTGCACGTTCTTGAGGCGACCGAAGGCGGCCGATTCCACGAAGCGGTCGGAGAAGCGGTTGTTCTGGGCCAGGTCGGCGCGCACGGCGCGGGGCATGGTGGTGCTGGGGTTGGTGGGCGTCCAGCGGTTTTTCACCGTCGTCCACTGGTTGGAACCGGTGCTGCCCATGTTTTCGCCGTTGGCCCGCTGGCTATTGTAGCGGTACACGTCGCCCACGCCCTGAAAGAACACCGAAAGGTCGAAATTCTTGTAGTTGGCACTGAGGTTCAGGCCGTAGAAAAAGCCGGGGATGGTGGAACCGAGGAAGGTGCGGTCGTCGGAGTTTACGCGGCCGTCGGCACCAGGGGTGGGGAAGGCTCCGGCTTCGGTGGGCGAGGTGTTCACGTCCTGGAAATACATGTCGCCGGGGGCGAAGTTGCCGTTGTTGTTGCGGTCCTGGGTGGTGGCCTTGTAGGCGTCGATTTCAGCCTGATTCTGGAAAATGCCCCCCACTTTGTAGCCCCAGAGGTAGAACAGCGGCTTGCCCACTTCGATGCGCCCGCCTTCGCCGCCGAAGGGTGTGTCTTTGTAGAGCTTGGTGACGCGGTTTTTCACCGTCGTCAGGTTCCCCGACACGGAGTAGCCGAAGTCGCCGATTTTGTCCTGCCAACCCAGTTGGAGTTCAATTCCGCTGTTGCGCACCGAAGCGATGTTGAGCACGGGCTGGTTTTGGTTACCCACCGAGGCGGCCAGGTTGGCCCCTTGCAGCAGGCCCTTCGTATCGCGGCTGTAGTACTCGACCGTGGCCGAGAGGCGGTTGCCCAGAAATTGCCCGTCAAAGCCCACGTTGGTGGTGGTCACGGTTTCCCAGGTCAGGTCGGTCACGGGGAAGTCGGGCAGGCTGACGCCGTTGCGGACGGTGCCGACGGCGTTGCCGCTGCCGCTGCCCACCGAGTAGTCGGGCGAAATGGAAATGAGCGACAGGAAGGCGAAGGAGCGGGTTTCCTGGTTGCCGGCCTGGCCCCAGCCCCCGCGCAACTTGAGGTCGCTGATGAACGTCAGGCCCTGCATGAACGGCTCTTTGCTGATGCGCCAGGCCGCCGAAACGGCCGGGAACGTGCCCCACTTGTAGCCGGGGGCAAAGCGCGAGGCTCCGTCGCGGCGCACGGTGGCGTCGAGGTAGTAGCGGTTGTCGTAGTTGTAGCTCAGGCGGGCCAGGTAGCCTTGCAGGGCGTTGATTTCGCGGAACGACCCGGCGTTGGAGAAGGGCGGTACGTTGTTGATGTTGCGGAAGGCCGGGTCCGAGAAGAGGATCTGCGAGGACGAACTTTGCAAAAACTCAAACGTGTACCGTTGATCCATGGCGTTGAGGAGTACGTCCACGTTGTGTTGTCCAAAGCTGCGCCCGTAGTTGATGGTGAATTCCTTCACCATGTTGAAGTTGCGGGCGTGGCGTTCGCCGTAGCTGCCCTTCGAGGTGCCGTCGCCGATGGTGTAGGGGTTGCCGGGAGTCTGGCTGAAGAGGTAGTCGTTGAAGTCCGACCACTGGTTGCGGCGGTTGTACGTGTAGTCGAGGCTCAACGTACCCCGGATGCGCAGCCCGGTGAGAGGCGTCAGTTCCACGTAGGCCGTGCCCAAATTGCGGAGCAGGTTGAAGCGGGTGTCGTTGGTGCGCTGCCGGGCGAAGATGTTGGCGTTGGTTTCCGGCCCCCAGAGCAACGTGGAGCTTTCAATCACAAAGGGCGGTTCGACGGGCAGAAATTGCGGACGGCGACCGGGGTTGTAGGGGTCGGTCAGGGCTGGGTTAGGCCGGAACTTGAACGAACCCGCCGGGGCGAAGCCGAGGTAGCCATTGGGGTCGTAAATCGGTTGCCAGGGCGAGGTTTCGGCGGCGTAGCGCAGGTCGGCCTGGGAGTTGTCGATTACGTCGGTGTAGGTCAGGCGGTAGGTGGCCCCCACGCGCAGGTACTTCGACACCTTGCTGTCGAGGTTGGTGGCCAGCGAGTAGCGCTTCTGGTTGTTGTTGCGCAACGTGCTTTCGTTGTAGGAATACCCCCCCGACACGTAGTAGGTGGTGCTTTCGTTGCCGCCGGAAATCCGCACGCCGTAGTCTTCCTGCCGGGCGTTGCGCTGCAACTGCGGCGTCTGCCAGTCGTACGTCGGCGAATTACCCAGGTACGCAGCATTGGCCGGGTCAAACACGGTAGGCAGGTTTTTTGCCTCGTTGGGGTTGTTGGCGTAGGCTTCGCGGTAGAGGGCCACGAAGTCGGGCGTGTTGAGCATGTCGTACTTTTTAATCACGTTCGACACCCCCGCCGAGGCCGAAACCTCCACGCGGGGCGCTCCGCGTTGGCCTTTTTTGGTCGTGATGAGCACCACGCCGTTGGCGGCCCGCACCCCGTAGATGGCCGCCGCCGAGGCGTCCTTCAGCACCGAGATGCTCTCGATGTCGTTGGGGTTAATCATCGACAGTACGTTGACCGTACCCCGAATGTCGGAAACGACCGACGCCTGGGCACCGTCAGACCCCGAGCCGTACTCGGTCAGGGGTACGCCGTCCACGACGTACAGCGGCTCGGCGTTGCCGAATGTGCCAATTCCGCGAATCCGCACTTGTGGGCGGGCGTTGGGCGCGCCGCCGGGGGTGGAAACGAACACGCCCGCCATGCGGCCCTGCATGGCCAGTTCGGGAGCCTGCGATATGCTCTTGGAAATGTCTTTCGCCCCGATGCTCGACACGGCCCCGGTCAGGTCGCGTTTTTCGCGCTGCCCGTAACCGATGACGACCACCTCCGAAAGGTTGCTGGCCGTGGGCGTGAGCGTGACGTTGAGCGTAGTGGCCGAACCAATCGTGATTTCGCGGGTTTCGTACCCTACCGACGAAACCACCACGGTGGCGGCACGGGCGGGCAGGCTGAGGCGGTAGTTGCCGGAGGCGTCGGTTACGGTACCGACGTTCGTGCCTTTGACCTGCACCGAAGCGGCAGGAACAGGAGCGCTGTCTTCGCCCGACGTAACGCGGCCCGAAAGCACGCGGTCCTGGGCCAGGAGGAAACCGGGCCACAGCAGGCAGAGCAGCACCGCGGTCAACCGGTTTCGGAATCGAGTAAAAAGAACCATTGCGTTAAAATAAGAGGTGAACGTTTGGGTTGAAAAGCGGAAAGCCCGGTAGCCGCCGGGTTGCGGCGCAGTAAACGGAATCAGGAAGGTGGGGGCATACGGCTGTTTTTTCGCAAAGCATCGTTTTTCCCCGCGTCGGGCTATCCTATGCTGTAATGTACCGACCAACCAGCCGGAGTGGCGTACCCGCAAAAGGCGGCGAGGTAGACCAAAAAACCCTTACAACGACCCCCGCCGGATGAACTGCATTGGCACGGAGGCGTGCTTTTTAGGGTTGCCCGCGATGAGGTCGGCGGTGAGTTTGCCGATGGCGGGCAAATCGAGCGTGATGACTGAAATGCCCCCGCCGACGAGTTCCTTGAACCCACTGTCGTTGAACGACACCAGGCCCACGTCGCGGCCCAGGGCCAGGCCGCGCTGGGTCGTTTCTTTGACGGCACTCACCAGGTCGCGGTCTTCAAACAGCAGGTAGGCGTTGCCGGGGCGCAGGGGGGCTTCGTCGAGGCCGTCGAGGATGCGCCCGTCGAGGCCGTGCCGGGCGGTGAAATCCAGGAAGGCCCGGTACCACTCGGCGGGAATGTACTCCGTGTCGGTGGTGACAAAGTGCAGGCGCGGGTATTTTTTGTAGAGCGCGGCGTTTTGCTCCAGCAACTGCCGGAACTGGTCGCCGCACCCGTAGCACACCGAGGGCACGGGGGCGTGGTCGGTGGTGGCCGCAGCGGCGTCGAGAAACACCAGCCGGTCGCGGGGGATTTTCTGGAGGGCCGTGCGCACCTCGTCGGTTTCGCCGAGGTAATGCGGCATCAGCACCACGTACTGGTAGTTGGCCGCCTGGTTGCGCAGGATTTCGCAGAGGTATTCCTGCCGGTATTCGTACGTGAACAAATCGACCTTGTACTTCCGGCCCAGGCGTTCGCTGACGGCGTTGAAGAGCGTCTGGCTGCTGTCGTTGAGTTTCGCCACCAGAAACAGCACCCGCCGCAGGCCCTGCCGGTCGGCGATGAAAAATCCTTTGCGGTACTGCGAGGTGAGGTGCCCGCTTTTGAGCAGGCTCGTGTATGCTTTCTCGACCGTGGCGCGGGCGAGGTAGTATTCTGTACTCGTTTCGATGATGGAAGGCAGGCGGTCGCCGGGTTTCAGGCGGCCCGTTTCGATGTGCTGGATGATGCCGTTGACGAGTTGGAGAAACTTGGGCGTGCGGCCCTTCTCGTCGATGCGCGGGAAATTTTCAAACTTGGTAGTAGCTGTCTGGAGCATGGCTTTTCGGTTTAGAAATTAGGCGACAGTCGATAGTCGTTGGTCGTCAGGAAATGCAGGCGTTTGCTGTTGACGGACGACTATCGACTCCGATTACATCCACGCGATGCCCATCGCGAGCAACACCAGCAGCACCAGGAGCAGCAGCGCCTCGAACAGGTTGATCCGCTCGGGTTGAGCGACCAGCCGGGCGCGCACGTTCGTTCGGTACCGTTGGAGAAGTCGGGTCAAAAACATGGCGTGAATGCCACCGGCGAAGGTAGCCGGTGCCGAAAAGAGCCGTTTGGACGGTGGTTGCAAAAACTTGGACGCTGTTTGCAGTCCATCCTGCACCTACCTGGGAAAAGTCTTATTCAGCCCCGGATGGTGTACATTCGGAGATGAATTTTTCGGAAAATTCGTACCTTCCGGCGATGCGTTTGTCCTATCCTGCCGTTCGGAACTGCCTCCTGACGCTGCTCTTGGCAGGGGCTGAACTGGGCGCGTGCGCCCAGATGGCCTTCCAGGCGGCCTTCGACCACCTGACCACCGCCGACGGGCTTTCGCAGAGCACCGTCTGGGAAATTGCGCAGGACCGCAAGGGCTTCATCTGGATGGCCACCGCCGACGGGCTGAACCGCTACGACGGCTCCACGTTCACCGTGTTCCGTCACCAGCCCGATCAGCCGTACTCCCTTCCCACCAACGACATTTCGACCCTCCGGGCCGACCGGCGCGGCAACCTCTGGGTAGCACCCCGCGCCGGGGGGCTGCACCGCCTCCGCCCCGACGGCCAGACCTTCGAGCATTTCCCGAAAACCAGCCGGGGCGAAGGCATCGCCGGGGCGCACGTCGGCTGCCTGGCCGAAAGCGCCGGACACCTCTGGGTGGGCACGGCGGGTCTGGGATTGCTGGCGTACGATTTTCGCACGAGGCAACTCCTTCGCTGGCCCGACGGGCGCGTGGGCAAAACCATAACCGCCCTGCTCGCCGAGGGCGAATTTCTCTGGCTGGGTACCGAACCGGGACAACTGCTCCGACTCCACCCCCAAACCGGTCGGCTCGTTGCGCACCACCTGCCGCCGGAACCGGGCATGGCCGAACGGCACCGGACGATTTCGGTGCTCCGGCGCGACGCCCGCGGTCGGCTCTGGGTGGGCACCAGCGGCCAGGGGCTGTACCGGTTGGACGAAGCCACGGGTACGTTCGTTTCCACGTTTTTCAAACGGGGCGTGTACGAAACCGTCAACCTCATCACCGACGTGCTCGACGCCCCCACCGGCGACCTCTGGGTGCTCACCGATTACGGAGCGGTGCGCTACCCAAACGGCGACGTGTCGCGCCCGACGTTGGTGCTGCCCGACGCCGAGAATGACCGCAGCCTGAGCACCCACGCCCTGAAAAAAGGCTTCCGCGACGCCGAGGGCAACCTCTGGCTGGGCACCTGGCAGGGCGGGGTCAACATCCTGCACGCCCGTCAGGAACCCTTTGCGGCCTTCCGCCACCAGCCGTTCAACCCCCAAAGCCTGCCCACGACCAAAGCCGCCCCCCTGACCAGCGACCGACTGGGGCAACTTTGGGTGGGGTCAAACAAGGGGCTGACGCGCATTTCCGCCGACGGAACTCGATTTCGGCACTTCAACTCCCGCAACTCCTCCCTGCGCGCCGACGACATCAACCCGCTGTTCGTCAGCCCCTCGGGCAACCTGTGCGTCAGTACTTGGACGGCGGGTTTCAGCGTCGGCGACCCCCGCAGCGAACGGTTCACGCCCGTGGGCCTGCCGGGGCGGAGCAAATCGGTGAAATCCTTCGCCGCCGCCGATTCGGGGCGGGTGTGGGTAGCCACCCAGGAGCGGGAACTGTTTCGTTTTGACGAAAAAACGGGACGCCTGCAACCCATTGACCTGACAGCGGTGGAGCGGGTTTCGGCGGTGTTTAGTTTCAACGCCCTCATGCAGGACTCGCGGGGCACGCTCTGGATTGGCACCTACAACACGGGCCTGCTGGCCTGGAACCGCCGGACCAACACCGTCCGGCTGTTTCGGGCCGACCACCAGCCGGGTAGCCTGGGCAGCAACAGCATCGTGTCGCTCTACGAAGACCGCCGGGGGCGCGTGTGGGTGGGCACCAACGGCGGGGGCCTGCACCGCTTCGACCCGGTCACAAACCGCTTTCAAACAGTGACCACCCGCGACGGCCTGGCCAACAACTACATCGCCGGCATCCAGGAAGACGCCCAGGGCACGCTCTGGCTTTCAACCAACGGGGGCATTTCGAGCTACAACCCCGCCACCGGGGCCGTCCACAACTACGACCAGCGCGACGGCTTGGTCGGGAAAGAATTCCTGCAAAACGCCAGCGCCGAATTGCCCGACGGACGGCTGGCCTTCGGCAGTACGCAGGGGCTGGTGCTGTTTCATCCCGAACGGTTGAAGGAAAAGCTGCCCCCGCCCCGCGTGTACCTCACGGGCCTGAAGCTCTTCAACCGGCCCGTTTCACCCACCGACCGGAACGCGCCCACCCGCCTCAGCCTGACTGACGCGCCGAGTCTGGTGTTTCGGCCCGAGCAGTCGGTGTTCACGCTTGAATTCACGGGGGTGTCGTTCCACCCCAACCGCAACATTCGCTACCAGTACCGCCTCGACGGCTTCGATGCCGACTGGAACGACGTGGGGTCGCAGACGTCGGCCACCTACACCAACCTGCACGAGGGCGACTACACGTTCAGGGTGCGGGCGGCCATCGGCAACAGCCCCTGGAGCGCCCCCCGCACCGTGCATATCGAGGTGCTGCCGCCCTGGTACCGGCGCTGGTACACGTACTTGCTCTACGGCCTCAGCATCGTGGGTCTGCTGTACGCGTTGCGGCGCATCATCCGGATTCGGGAACGGTTGAAAGCGGACGTGCGCGTGAAGCAAATCGAACGGGACACGATTCAGGCCCTCGACGACGCGAAGACCTCGTTTTTCACGAACATATCCCACGAATTCCGAACGCCGCTCACGCTGATTCTTGCCCCGCTGGAAAAACTGACGCAGGAAACGGGGTTCGAGCCGCGCCTCCAGCACCAGTTCCAGACCATCCAGCGCAACGCCCAGCGCCTGCTCCGGCTGGTGAACCAGTTGCTCGACCTCTCCAAACTCGAAAGCGGCAGCCTCGTGCCCGACGTCTCGCGCAACGACGTGGTGCGGTTCACCGAGCGCATCGTGTCGTCGTTTGAGGAATTGGCCGAAAGCAAGCACGTCGCCCTGCGGTTTAAGGCTAACTTCGACGCCTTCGAGGGCTTTTTCGACCCCGACATTCTCGAAAAAATCACCTACAACCTGCTCTCCAACGCCTTCCGGTTCACGCCCGAAGGCGGCGAGGTGCGGGTAGCCCTGACCATCGAGCCAGGTGAACCGGCCTGCACCCTCACCGTGGCCGACACGGGCGTGGGCATCCCCGACGAGGCCATCGGGCACATTTTCGAGCGGTTTTACCAGGGGAACGGCCAGCAGACCCGCAAGAAGTCGGGCACGGGCGTGGGGCTGGCCCTCACCCGCGAACTGGTCGAACTGCACCGGGGGACGATTGGCGTGGAGAGCGCCGTCCACGTGGGCACGACGTTCACCGTCACGCTGCCGCTGGGCGAAAGTGCCTTCCCCCCGGCCTGGCTGGCCCACGAGGCCGAACCCGTGGAGACGGTTCCCTCCCTGCTCCCCACGATGGTGCCCGAAGGACTCGCCACGAATCCCGGCAAAGCGGCCCCGGTACTGCTGCTGGTGGAAGACAACGAAGAACTGCGCCTGTACCTGAAGGAATACTTCGCCCGGAGCTACCAGGTGCTCACCGCCCCCGACGGCAAGGCCGCGCTGGCCCTGGCGGCCAAGCACATCCCCGACCTGGTGATTTCCGACTGGCTCATGCCCGAAATGGACGGGGCCGAACTGTGCTTCGCCCTGAAGCGGGACGAACGAACGAGCCACGTGCCCGTGTTGCTGCTCACCTCGAGGTCGAGCAACCAGAGCCAGTTGAGCGCCTTCGAGTCGGGCATCGACGATTACATGACGAAGCCTTTCAACCTGGCCATTCTGGAAACCAAAGCCCGCAGCCTGATTCAGAACCGCCAGCGCCTGCGCGAAAAGTGGAGCCGCAACCGCCTCGCCCAGCCCTCGGACGTGGGGCTACCGCCGATGGAGGAGCAGTTTATCCAGAAAGCCGTGGCCGTGATTGAAACCCACCTCGACGACCCGCACTTCGACGCCGAGGGCCTCGAAACGGCCCTCAACCTGAGCCGGATGCAGTTGTACCGCAAGCTGAAAAGCATCACCAACGCCTCGGCCACCGAATTCATCCGGCAGGTGCGGTTGCAGCGGGCCGTGCAACTGCTCCAGAGTGGGCATTTCAACGTCTCGGAAGTGGCCTACCGGGTGGGCTTCAACGACCCGGCGTATTTCAGCCGGTGTTTTCGGAAGGAGTTTGGGAAGGCCCCGCAGGAGTGGTTGGGGAGGATGGGGAGCGTAAGGTAATCCGCACGCTCAACGTCGCAGACGCTAACCCACGTGCGCACCGATTGCAAATCGGTGCGAGCTGGAGATGATTTCAATAGTTCGACAAGAAACCCAAACATAATGTTGACGGAATCGCAAATTCAGACTGCAAGAAGCAATTGGAAAATTGCGTCGAATGAACTTGAATTTGAGTTCATCTCTCCATTTTTTATCTTCATCAACGGACAGGAGAGAAGTGTTTTTGGTTATTTACCAGAGTTTGGTTCGTCAAACGGTACTCTGGTTGAATTTATTCATGAGCCTGAATTTGAGATTGATATTGAAATTGTTAAATGGGCAAGAGGTAGTAATGTACATTCTAGTTTTATTAATGTTGTATGCTGTTTGGAATACAATCGAGATTACTTTAGGGACATTTTAGGAGATTGGGGGAAATACAAATAAGCGTTTTGCACCCCGAGCTGGGCGTAGTTTGTAACTACGTCCGAGTGTTTGCCGGTCTCCGACCGGCGTGGTTGAATAGCCAAAGTCCTTGCAGTCTGCCACTCATTGCCTTACCCCAACAACGGTGCCGCGTTAAAATCCCGTCCCTGAAAACCTTTCGGTGTTTTCAACCGAAAAATATCGTCGCTCAACGTGGCCAGGAAAAACCCTTCGGCCAGGGCATCGTGCAGCACGTCCTCGTTCACCGAAGATTCAAGGCGGTCGCCCCCGTCGGCAGCGCACGCGAAGGAGCCGCGCGAATGGCTACTTCCGTTGCTGCTGCACGTACTTCGCTACCGTCCCCACGGGCGCAATCCAAATCTCATTCGCCGGGTCCCTGGCGTATTCGCACAACTGCCTCAGCATCTGGAGCCGCGTCGTTTGCGGACCCGCCTCCGCCGTTTCGTGACCCGCCAGCACCAGCCATTGCCCGGCGGCGCGGGCCGTTTCCACCAGCGCCCGGATTTGCTCAAAGTCCTTGCCGTCCATTTCCATGCCCGTCACCTGGGCCAGGTCGCAGTAGCCGGGGTCGTTGGGGGCTTCGCCGAGCCAGCCCCGCCCGCTGACGAACAGTTCGGCCACCACCGGCACGTAGCTCCGCGTGTTCACGCCCCGCCCCACGAACGTCTGTCCGCAGGGGTACGCAAACACCTCCGGTCGTACGCCCAGCAGGGCCTCAATCCGCCGGTTCGCCTCCAGCAACTCGGCCCGCATCGCTTCGGGCGTGTAGGTTTCGAGCGCGTTCGGACGTGCCCACACGAAATTCCCGCTGCACGGGTGCTTCACCGAATGGTTGCCGATTTCGTGCCCGCTGGCCACCGCTTTTTTCCACCCATCCAACCGTTTCTCCACCGCCGAAGGCAGCACGAAAAACGTGGCCTTCACCCCGAACCGGTCGAGCAGCGCCGTGCCCGCGTCCACGTTGCTCAGGCGGGCGTCATCGAAGCTCAGGCTCAGGGCCATGCGCTTGCCCTCCGGCCAGGGGATGGGGCTGGCACCAGTTTGCGCGCGGGCGGAAAGATTCAGCCCGGCGACGCCCAGCAGGCTGAGAAGTACGAACAACGTGCGGATCGGTTTCATAGGCCCCAAGTTAAACGTTAACTGCCTTTTTCCCGAAAAACAACGCACCCCCCAACCCCGGCCTCACTCGGTCGTTTCGATAATCAGCACCCAGTCCCGGCCCCGCCCGCTCGTGGGGGGTGTGTAGGTCTGGATGCCTTTGGTGCCGAACGAATGGAGGGGGTACTCCACCCCGTAGCGGGGGTCAAACCACACTTCCCGCAGCCGGGGGGCGTTGAACACGCTCAGGTCCACCGAAAACTGCTCCCCGAACGGCGAGTACACGAAAGCAAACGACGCGTCGCTGGCCAACGCCGCTTTGATTTTGCCCCCGCCCGAATCGGGGCCACCCACGATGAGGCCCTTCGCGGGCACCAGCTTCTCGAAGGGCCGCGACGTGAACAGTTTCCTGACCAGCCCCATCTGAAACGCCCCCGGGTGGTTCAACGCCTCCCGCCAGGGGACCTGCGGACCGCTGCCGCCCTGGTTGCCGCCGGTGTACATCTGCCACACGCTCCCGTGCCCGTAGGTGTGCCCGCAGGCCCCCGACAGCAGCGACCAGTACGCCGCCTGCCGGCAGTCGAAATCGTCGAAACGGTCGAGGCGGTTGCCGCCGTCGAAGTAAAACCCAGCCACGAGGCCCTCGTACCGGGGTTCGCCGTCGAGCGTGGGCTTGGTGGGCTTCAGGGCGTAGTCGTGTTCGGCAAACAGCCCGTTGTCGTGGTTGTGCGCCCCGTGCGACGACTGGTACATGTTGAAATCCAGCCAGGGAGCCGCGTGAAAATAATCCGACGAAAACCCCGGCCCCATCGGGTGGAAGGTCATCAGGTGCTCGCCGCCGTCCCCCTCCTTCAGTCCACGGGCCAGGGCCTCCACGGTCTGCCGTTCGCGCTCGTCAGTGATGTTCCGGTCGCCGCCCAGAATCCAGACGACGGGTTTGGTGCGGTAGCGTTTGCCCAGCATCTGACCGTACCGTCCCGCGTTCTCCGGGTTCAGCACGCGGGTTTCCGGGTGGCGCGCGCTCCAGTGCGACCCCCAACTCGGCAGCATCCCCACGACCAACCCCAGCGACTGGGCCTTGTCCACCACGAAATCCACGTGGCGGAAGTACGCTTCGTTGGGCCGGGTGGGGTCCTGGTTTACCAGCGGCAAATCGCCGTACGGATTCGGCTCGGTCAGCCCGGCCTTCTCGGCCAGCACCACGGCCTGAATCACCGTGAACCCTTTTTTGGCCCGGTCCCGCAGGTACTCCTCGGCCTCTTCGCGGTTCAGCCGGTGAAACAATTCCCAGGCCGTGTCGCCCAGGTAAAAAAACGGCTTGCCGTCCTGAGTAGTCAGGTACCGGCCGTTCGGACTCACCTTCAATGTTTGGGCCAACACCGGGCCGGACGCCAGGAGGTGCAGCAGGAAAAACAGGCGCAGAAAATAGGATTTGGACATGCGACGAGGGGACTGTTGAGGGTTCGGGCAAAGGTGGCACGGCTCCGCGAGGGTTCTGACCCGCGTTATTTCAAAGAAAGCGAAATTTAGCGCCGGATGCGAGGCCGTTGGCGCGGCGTCATTGCCGATGGTTGGCTTAGCGTAACCGAATCACGCGCCGGGCTTCGGGTACCCCAAGACAACCGGATGCCCTCTGCCTTCGACCGGAGGCCAACTTGCACCGACCGGACGCCTATTCTCACAAACCGGACGCCTATTCGCAACGACCGGAAGCATTCTTGCAGCAACCGGAAACGTGGGGTGGTCCAATTTGGCCGGACGGTGTCTAAGGGACAATTTTGGGATTATTCTGGTAGTACGCTTCCTCGAATTGCAGCGGGCTGACATAGCCCAGCGACGAGTGCCGCCTCTTGCAGTTATAGTAGCCCTCAATGTAAGCAAATAACTGCTCTCGAGCATCATCCACCGAGCTAAACGCCCGCTGGCTGACTAACTCTGCCTTCAACCGCGACCAGCAGGATTCCATGAAGGCGTTGTCGTAGGGGTCATCCGGTCGGCTGGTACGCCAGCCCGGTCATGCTCTGCTCGAACTGGTGCAGCCGTAGCGTCGTACGAAAAGCACTTGGACCGTCCGGCAAACTTGGACCATCTCAACCAATTTCCACGAGAATAAGGATTAAGTTGATGACAACACAAAACGCTGCGAACGGACGGGACTGAACGCAGGGTTTCGGGGTTGGCAAACTTTTTTACCTTCACCGCCCCGAAACCTCCTCCCTCCATGCCCTCCGAACTCCCTGACGCTAAACCGTTTTACCACCGCCTTTCCCACACCCTCCTCGCCCTCGGCCTGATTGCCGTAGGGTTGTACCTCGGCCAGGACATCTGGGTGCCGCTGGCCCTGTCGGTACTGCTGGCCGTGCTGCTGCGGCCCGTGGAGGGCTGGCTCGAACGCCGGGGCGCCCACAAGGTGGTGGCCATCACGCTGGCGGTGCTGCTGGCCATGCTCGTGCTGGCGGGCATCACGGCCTTCATTTCGATGCAAATCGCCGGGTTTGCCGACGACTGGCCCAAGCTCCAGCGCAACCTCACCCAGTTTTACAACGACGCCAAACGCTGGGTGCGGCGGGAGTACCACGTCAGCAACCGCCAGCAGGACCAGGTGATTCAGCAGGCCCAGGAGCAATTGGTGCAAAACCTGCAAGGCTCCGGCGGGGGGCTGCTTTCGACCATCCTCGGTCCGCTGGGCACGCTTACGCTGTTGCCCATTTATTCGTTTTTGCTGCTGTACTACCGCACGATGCTCGTCAAGTCCATCGTGGCCCTGTTCGACCGCCGGCACGCCGAGCGCGTCCGCGAGATCCTGGGGCAGGTGAAGGTCGTCATTCAAAGCTACACGGTCGGGCTGCTGCTCGAAGCCGCCGTGATTACCGGCCTGACGGCCGTGGGCCTGGTGGTCATTGGCGTGGAGTACGCCGTGCTGCTGGGCGTGATTACGGCCCTGCTCAACCTGATTCCGTACATCGGCGTGCTGATTGCGTCGGGGATGACCATCATGGTGGCCCTGGCCAACGACGGCGGCACGGGGGTCATCGTGTGGATTATCGTGCTGTTTTCGGTCGTGCAGTTCATCGACAACAACTTCATCGTGCCGCTCATCGTGGCGGGCAAGGTGAAGGTCAACGCGCTGGTGTCCATCATCGGGGTCCTCATCGGCGGGGCACTGGCGGGAGTGTCGGGCATGTTTCTGTCCATCCCCATCATCGCCATTCTGAAAGTAATTTTCGACCGGGTCGAGGGCCTCGAACCCTGGGGCCTGCTCATTGGCGACGACACCCCCGAAGACGCCCCGCACTTGTTCCGCCTGCGGAGCCGACGGCGCAAGGCGGAACTCGACAAGGCTGGCTCGGGCACGTAGCCAGGAAGCGCCCCCCGTCGGGCGGCTGGCGTGGGTGGTGCGGGGTGCCGTCCGGGACGCGTAGTCCGGTGGGTTTCGGACGTGGTGCCCCGGCGACCTTCCCCCTGGCCGCACGAACTTGTCGGGGTTTCAAAAATTCCCCCTTCATAGGGCAGGGCCGTTAAGTTCTACAACTTTGGTAGATAATGTTCAATTTTCAATGCTCAATATTCATTGTTCAATAATTGAAAATCAGAAAAATAACCCATTGAGCATTGAAAATTGAGCATTGAACATTGAGCATTGAACATTGAGCATTGATGTGCGACGTTAAGTTGGGTTCGATGAAACGACATTGCGGTTAGGTCTGCG